>NNBT01002061.1_pt1 | contig 55181 bp, 48 predicted proteins | sample 1173831 | NCBI WGS metagenome assembly NNBT01 (sample SAMN07173936, study PRJNA388173) | plant metagenome | isolation source: symbiotic tissue sample KVJ10 | place: Norway: Troms, Kvaloya island | reverse complement strand
GATCTCGCCCTGCTGGTCGGCGCCGAGCAGAAGTGGCTCTCGACCACCGGCTTCCTTGAGAAGGTCAGCGAGAACATGAAGAAGGCCATGGCCGCCTGAGCGGGCCTTCAGCCTTTCGTGACGACAGGAGCCCGGCCGGTAACGGCCGGGCTTTTTCATGGGTGGCGCCTCACCGCCACAGGCCAAAGCGCTACGCCGACCCTTCGGGCTGTGATAGCGCGGGGAACCCTCTCCCGGAGGGAGAGGGCAGGGTGAGGGGTCGGCCGTTTGACACCGTGGCCGTGCCCTCACCGCAGCGCCGGTGAGGGCGAGCCTCACTGGTCCAGGGGCCAGCACCTCACCCCTGCCCCTCTCCTTACAGGAGAGGGGTTCCCCGCGCCCTTCATCTCAACGCGCACCAAAATCCCCGACCGGCCAAGGACCGCGGGTTTCGCACCAGAGCCCCCTGAGGGGATGCGCGGAGCCGGGTGGTGCGCGGACCAGTTCCGCGTGCCGATGTCGAGTGTCGATGTCGAGGTCGATGCAGCGCCGATCTCGCGCCGCCCGGCTCCGCGCGGGTGTTTTGGGCGTCGCGGCCGCTCGTCCCTTGACTAGGGGGACTCACCACCGCTCGACCTCCGGGAGCCCCCGCCCGCAACGGCGACGCCTCCCGAAACCCGCAACTTCACCCGGCCGCACGATGCCTCGCGACAGCCCCCATGGTCGGGTGCAGCGCGGGGAGGATAGGGGCGGGAGAGGGGGGCGGGGATAAGACGGGGAGGTTATGCCCGGTGTCGGGCTAGAGGTCGGACCGGAAAGGGAGTCTGCTGCGGGTAGGAAGCAGTCATTACGATAGCTCCGCAGCTATACGGAATAAACCTGCCGCTCGAGGAAGGATCGAAATTCGAGCGCAGCGCAAACGATTCCAGAAAGCCCACCTTAACCGTCAGTTCCAAATGGTTTCATCATGTGGCCGAGCTTCTCAGCTTTCGAGCGAAGGTAGGGTTCATTCAGTGTGGTCGGCTCGCTCATATGCTCCTCTCGCGCGACATCGATGCCATTATATTCCAGCCCGCTAACCTTTCGCGGGTTGTTCGTCAAAAGCCGACACGACAACACGCCGAAATGCTTTAATACAAAGGCTGCGCGCTCGTACTCGCGTGGATCAAGAGGCGAGCCTAGCTTCTTGTATGCTTCTGCAGTATCCAAACCTTCCGTCGCGGTGATGTTCATGCCTTTGATTTTAGTTAGCAGGCCTGCACCACGCCCATCGCACAGCATGTAGATGAAAATTCCCCCCTCTGCCTGAATACGATGCAGGCCCGTTTCCAACTGCCAGTGACAGTCACAATCTGTGCTTTCAAAAATCTCGCCCGTGTAGCAGGCGCTTTGAACGCGGATCAACGGGCGCCTGCCTGTGAAGTTTGATACCAGAGCCAGCACATTATCTTGCTCGTTGTCGGACCAAGCGAAGACGTAGAGATCAAACTTTCCATATTTAGTATTGAGCGGCGAGTTAGCTACCGTTGGCTTTGTCATCGCTTTTCCGTTTGTCTGATATTTTCTTGCCATGGCCACTGGCGAGCATTTCCGGCTCGGGAACTAGGCCTTCCCAGGAGTCATGCACCCACCGGGCGGTTTGCGTAACTTTCCGCGCAAGCAGCTTGTCCGCCTCCTCTGAATCGGTGAAATCCCCATCTTTGAAGTCGAAGTTAGCTTTCTGTTCCTCCAATTCGCGCTGCGCACGCCGGTACAGCACCCACAGGCGTTGCGGTTTCCTGAGCTGCAGCCAACTTGTGAGTCCGCCTGCCGTCACCGAAAGCAACGATGGAATAACCTTCGATAGAAACGTTCCGTTGCCCAGCGTTACAAACAGAGGCGCGAGCAAAGTGCACGCGATTATTGCTGTGAAACATATCTGGGCCTCAAATTTGTTATGGTTGGCCTTCTCGCGCATGCCTTTCCGCACGGATTTGTAGTAATCGAGTGCGGTATCGAATTTGTCCTCGGGAATGGTAACGTCTTTTCGCCAACTCATGCAAAATCCCTCTATTCCCAATTCGGTTCATATAGGGGCCAAGTTTTAGCTGGCGCGAGCGAAATTTCGGTTTGGGCTAACTTTACTGGCGGCTTTTCGCTGCGACGGCGAAGTAATGCATTGGCTCGAAGCGGGCATTCGCTGCGCGCCATTCGAACGGATCACTTGGGTCGAAAACCGACTCTGGCATCGGATCCAGTGACCAACGCATTAGCCGTCTTCGCCGGCTCACTCCAACAGTTTCAACTCGCCGCCGCGATCTCCAGCGACACGCTCAAGCCCGCCGCTGTCGCGATGCCGATCAGGGCGTTGAGGCTGAACTTGCTGATCTTGCCGCGCAGGAGATCGAGCTGCCGCGGCTCCGGCCCCCCCACTAGGCCGGGAGGACGACGACCTTTCCCTTGACCGGCGTGCGGTCATAGAGATGGACCATGTCCTGCGTCAGCAGGCCGACGCAGCCGCTGGTGATGCCCGAGCCGATGGTCTCGGGGTCGCTGGAGGCGTAGATCGTGTAAAGCGTGTAGGCGCCGTTCTGGTAGAGATGGAGGGCGCGGGCGCCGAGCGGGTTGTCGAGGCCGCCGGGCATGCCGCGGGCGTATTTCGCGGCTTCGGGCTGGCGCTTGATCATCTCCTTGGGCGGCGTCCAGGTCGGCCATTCGGATTTGCGCCCGACATAGGCGTCCCCGCTCCAGCGGAAGCCGTCGCGGCCGACATTGGCGCCGTAGCGGGTGGCCTGGCCGTCTTCCTCGATCCGGTAGACATAGTAATTGCCGGGATCGACGATGATCGTGCCGGGCGCTTCCTTGGTCTCGTAGCGCACCGTGCGGCGGTAATAGAGCGGGTCGACCTTGCTGATATCGGCGGCCGGCACCGGGAATTTCTCTTCGGGCAGTGGGCCGTAGAGCTTCTGCGCCTCGGCCAGGCTCATGCCGTCGGAGGTGACGCAGCCGCCCAGCCCCAGCGCGCTCAGACCCAGGGTCGAGCCGACCAGGAACGAGCGGCGGTTCAGGCCTTCCGCCCGGCGCGCGGCGTTCTCGTCCCGCCGGCCGGCCGCCGCAGTCTCACCGTTCATCAACATGACCTCGAACTCCGTCTCGCATGGACCGGCGGCATGCCCATCCGGGGCTGCGCCCGCCTGGCGCCTTTTCCGCTGCCAAAATGCCGTCTCATCGCGCGGCTGGCAAGCGCGCTTGCGCCGTCATCGTCTCGCGGCGCCCCGGCGGCCCCGTCACTCGACGGTCACAGCCTGCGTCGCCAGCACGCGCCGGCCGCTGACGGGGGCGTCCATGACATAGCGCAGTTCGTAGGCGCCGGGCTCGTCGGGGGCGTCCAGCGTCGCCTCGACATTCTCGTGCGGGAAGAAGGAGGGGCCTTCCGCATCGGGCGGGGCGCCGGCCGGCACCAGCACCACCCGGTCGCGCTCGCCATTGGGGCCGATGCCGCGCAGCGGCAGCGCCTGGCCGCGACCGACGCGGGCGGGAGCGGCCAGCGTCGCCTGCGGCGGCGTGGTGGCGAGCGGCTGGCGCAGCAGGATGGCGGGGGCGCCGTCCTGGTCGCGCGTGAGACGCAGCTCGTAGGCGCCGGGCTCTCCGGGCGAGGGCAGGCTGGCCGAGGGGCGGCCGTCGAGCGCGACGACGACGATGGCGGTCGCGGGCGGATCGGCGGGGCGGGCAATGGCGAGCCTCGCGCCGTCCGGCGCCCGGCCGACGAGGACGGCCAGCGGGGACCCGGCCATGACCTCGCGCGAGGCCGAGAGCGAGGGCGCCGTTGCCGTTGCCGCAGGCTTTCGCGGCTGCGGCTGCGCGGGGAGAGGGGCGCAGGCGAGCGCCAGCGCCCCTGCCACCACCCGTGCGAGCCTTGCCGATGCGAACCGTCTCATCGGTGCGCCTTCGCCCGGATATGGGCGGCGAGCTTCGGGCAGCGCGCCGTCAGCGCCCGGAAATCGACCTGGTCGAGCACCAGCAGTTTCGTCGGCTCGGTGGCGGTGGCGGCGGTCACGCAGGGCGAATGGCTGACGATGGCGACGTCGTCGAGCGTCAGCGCCCCGAAGAAATGGCCTTCGTCCAGCCGGGCCTTGCCGCTGGCCACCGCGATCTCGACCTCGCCGCTGGCGACGAAGTAGAGCGCCTGCAGGGGGTCGCCCTCATGGGCCACGACGGCGCCGGCCTTGACCGTGCGGGCGCGCAGGAACTGCATCACCTCTGCGATCTCGACCGCATCGAGCTGGCCGAACAAAGGCACGCTCGCGATCATGCTCCAAGTCACCACGAATTCGCGGCGGTGGATCTCCTGCGCGAAGGCGGTGGCGACGATGCCGACCGGCAAGGCCAGCATGACAAGGCCGAGCACCGCCGTGACCGCCGCGACCGCCTTGCCGGCGGCGGTGATCGGGAAGACGTCGCCATAGCCCACCGTGGTCAGGGTGATGATCGCCCACCACATCGCGTCGGGAATGGTGCCGAGCTTGTCGGGCTGGGCCTCGTGCTCGACGAGATGCATCATGCTGGCGGCCATCAGCATCACGCCCATCAGCACGACGAAGCAGGCGAAGAGGGCCTTTCGCTCGGCGTGGAGTGCGGCAGCGAGCGAGGCCATGCCCGGCGAATAGCGCCCGAGCTTGAAGAAGCGCAGCAGCCGCAGCAGCAGGAGCGCCCGCAGATCGCTCAGGCCCAGCATCGCGAAGGCGAGCGGCAGCGTCGCGAGCAGGTCGATCACGGCCGGCAGCGAGGTCGCATAGGCCAGCCGCGCGCGCGCCGGCGTCAGGCCGCGATAGCGCGCATGCTCGGGGGCGGACCAGAGGCGCACGCCATATTCCAGCGCGAAGACGACCAGCGACACCGCCTCGAAGGCCTGGAAGCTCGGGCCGTATCGCAGCGCCAGTTCGGGGATGGATTCGAGCACGATCGCGACGACATTGGCGCAGATCAGCAGGACCAGGCCCCGATGAATCCACGCCGCGACGGCGTCGTTGCCGGCGCCGTGGTCGATCCAGAGATGAAACCGGCGCCGCCATCCTGTCAGAACGGATGCGGCGCCCATGCCCGTCGTCAGCCCATCGCCGCGGCGACGGCGTCGAGCGCGGCTTGCGCCTTGTCACCGTCGGGCCCGCCTGCCTGGGCCATGTCGCGGCGGCCGCCGCCGCCCTTGCCGCCGAGCGCCTCGGAGGCCGCGCGCACCAGCGCGACCGCGTCGAAGCGCTCGGTCATGTCCGGCGTGACACCGACGACGACGCCGGCCTTGCCATCCTCCGCGACGCCGACGATGACGACGACGCCCGAGCCGATGCGGGTCTTGGCCTCGTCGGCGAGGCTCTTCAGATCCTTCATCTCGACGCCGCTGATCGCGCGCGCCAGCAGCTTCGTGCCGGCGATCTCCAGCACCGGCTCCTCGGCTGCTCCGCCGCCGCCCATGGCGAGCTTCTTGCGGGCCTCCGAGAGATCGCGGTCGAGTTTGCGGCGCTCCTCGATCAGCGCGGCGAGGCGGTTGCCGGCCTCATGCGCGGGGACCTTGAGCAGGCTGGCGAGCCCGTCGAGCAGGCGCGATTCGGTGTTGAGGCGCAGACGCGCGCCGTTGCCGGTCATCGCCTCGAGGCGGCGCACGCCGGCAGCGACCGCGCTCTCGCCGACGACGCTGACCAGGCCGATGTCACCGGTGCGGGTGGCGTGGGTGCCGCCGCAGAGCTCGACCGAATAGGCGCGGCCGGTGACGCTCGTGCCCATCGCGACGACGCGGACCTCGTCGCCATATTTCTCGCCGAAGAGGGCGCGGGCGCCCGAGGCGATCGCCTCGTCGACGCTCATCAGGCGGGTCGCGACCGGCTCGTTGCGGAGCACGATGGCGTTGGCGATCTCCTCGACCTCGCGCAGTTCCTCGTCCGAAATCGGCTTGGGATGCGAGAAGTCGAAGCGCAAGCGATCGGGCGAGACCAGCGAGCCCTTCTGCGCGACATGGTCGCCGAGCACCAGCCGCAGCGCCTCGTGCAGCAGATGCGTCGCCGAGTGGTTGGCGCGGATCGCGGTGCGGCGGGCATGGTCGACCACGAGCTCGACGGCGGCGCCGCGCTTCAGCGTGCCGTCCTTGACGGTGACCGCATGGGCGAAGACATCGCCGAGCTTCTTCTGAACATCGCTCACGGCGGCGACGAGGCCGGGCGCGCGCACCGTGCCGGCATCGCCGACTTGGCCGCCGGATTCGCCGTAGAACGGCGTCTGGTTGACGATCATCAGCCCGGTCTCGCCGGCATTCAGGCTCTCGACTTCGGCGTTGTCGCGGATCAGCGCGGTGACCACGCCCTCGGCGGTCTCGGTGTCGTAGCCGAGGAACTCCGTGGCGCCGAGCTTGTCGCGCAGCGGGAACCAGAGCTTTTCGGTCGCGGCCTCGCCGGTGCCGGCCCAGGCGGCGCGCGCCTTGGCCTTCTGCTGCTGCATGGCAGCGTCGAAGCCATCCGTGTCGACGGTGACGCCGCGGGCGCGCAGCGCATCCTGCGTCAGATCGAGAGGGAAGCCATAGGTGTCGTAGAGCGTGAAAGCGACGTCGCCCTTGAGGCTCTGGCCTTCGGTCAGGTCCTTCGCCGCGTCGTCGAGCAGGGTCAGGCCGCGCGCCAGCGTGGTGCGGAAGCGGGTTTCCTCGAGCTGCAGCGTCTCGGAGATCAGCGCCTCGGCGCGCAGCAGTTCGGGATAGGCGCGGCCCATCTCGCGGGTCAGCACGGGGACGAGCCGGTGCAGCAGCGGATCGCGCGCACCCAGCAGCTGCGCATGGCGCATGCCGCGGCGCATGATCCGGCGCAGCACATAGCCGCGGCCCTCGTTGGAGGGCAGCACGCCGTCGGCGATCAGGAAGGCCGCGCAGCGCAGATGATCGGCGATGACGCGGTGGCTCGCCTTCATCGGCCCGTCGGAAGGCACGTTTGTGAAGTCGGCGATGGCCGCGATCAGCGCCGCGAACAGGTCGATGGCGTAGTTGTCATGCGTGCCCTGGAGGACGGCTGCGATGCGCTCCAGCCCCATGCCGGTGTCGATCGAGGGGCGGGGCAGGTTCGTGCGAATGCCGCCCGCCGCCTCCTCATACTGCATGAAGACGAGGTTCCAGATCTCGATGAAGCGGTCGCCATCCTCGTCGGGCGAGCCGGGGGGGCCGCCGGGGATGTGGTCGCCATGGTCGTAGAAAATCTCGGAGCAGGGGCCGCAGGGGCCGGTATCGCCCATGCGCCAGAAATTGTCCGAGGTCGGAATGCGGATGATCTTTGAGTCCGACAGGCCGGCGATCTTCTTCCAGAGCGCGTGCGCCTCGTCATCCTCGGAATAGACGGTGACCGTCAGCTTCTCCTTGGGCAGGCCGTATTCGCGGGTGACCAGCGTCCAGGCGTGCTCGATCGCCTGTTCCTTGAAATAATCGCCGAAGGAGAAATTCCCCAGCATCTCGAAGAAGGTGTGGTGGCGCGCTGTGTAGCCGACATTGTCGAGGTCGTTGTGCTTGCCGCCGGCGCGGACGCATTTCTGCGCGGTGGTGGCGCGCACATAAGGGCGCTTCTCCTGGCCGGTGAAGACGTTCTTGAACTGCACCATGCCCGAATTGGCGAACATCAGCGTCGGGTCGTTGCGCGGCACGAGCGGGCTCGACGGCACCACCTCATGGCCCTGGCCCTTGAAGTAATCGAGGAAGGTGGACCGGATCTCGTTGACGCCGCTCATCGCTGTTCGAACTCTTGCTTCATCGGGCTGCCGTCCGGGCCGGGCCGGCGGTTTCAAGCGTTCTAGTGAGGCCGCTTGCCGCTGTCGAGAGAGTGCAGATCGCAAGGCGTTGAGCCCAAACGAAAACGGGCGGCCCGAGGGCCGCCCGATCGTTTGGTTCAAAAGCAGCGGGCTTCGTATGAGACCTCATCCTGAGGAGCAGCCGCAGGCTGCGTCTCGAAGGATGGTTCAGCGATCGCCCGAGCCTCTTGGAGCATCCTTCGAGACGCGCTCCTGCGGAGCGCTCCTCAGGATGAGGGCTCGAGGAGGACGCTCAGGCCTCGCCCTCGTCGAGGTCGTCGGCGCTCGGCGTCGCCTCGTCGAGGATGCGCTCGGCCAGCACGCCGGAGTTCTGCCGGATCATCGCCTCGATCTTGGCGGCGAGTTCAGGGTTGGCCTTGAGGAACGTCTTGGCGTTCTCGCGGCCCTGGCCCAGGCGTTGGCTGTCGAAGGAGAACCAGGCGCCGGATTTCTCGACGATGCCGGCCTTGACGCCGAGATCGACGAGCTCGCCGACCTTGGAGATGCCCTCGCCGAACATGATGTCGAACTCGACCTGTTTGAAGGGCGGCGCGACCTTGTTCTTGACGACCTTGACGCGTACCTGGTTGCCGGTGGCCTCCTCGCGGTCTTTCAGCGTCGCGATGCGGCGGATGTCGAGGCGCACCGAGGCGTAGAACTTGAGCGCATTGCCGCCGGTGGTGGTCTCCGGCGAGCCATACATCACGCCGATCTTCATGCGGATCTGGTTGATGAAGATGACCATGCAGTTCGAGCGCGAGATGGAAGCCGTGAGCTTGCGCAGGGCCTGGCTCATCAGGCGGGCCTGGAGGCCGGGCTGGACGTCGCCCATCTCGCCCTCGATCTCGGCGCGCGGGGTCAGCGCGGCGACCGAATCGACCACGAGGACGTCGATCGCGCCGGAGCGGACCAGCGTGTCGGTGATCTCGAGCGCCTGCTCACCGGTGTCGGGCTGCGAGATCAGGAGATCGTCGAGATTGACGCCGAGCTTGCGGGCATAGACCGGGTCGAGCGCATGTTCGGCGTCGACGAAGGCGCAGACGCCGCCCTTCTTCTGGGCCTCGGCGATGGTGTGCAGCGCCAGCGTGGTCTTGCCGGAGGATTCAGGGCCGTAAATTTCGATGACGCGGCCGCGCGGCAGGCCGCCAACGCCGAGCGCGATGTCGAGGCCGAGCGAGCCGGTCGAAATCGTCTCGATCTCGACCGCCTGCTGGTTCTTGCCCAGCCGCATGATCGAGCCCTTGCCGAAGGCGCGCTCGATCTGCGAGAGCGCCGCATCCAGCGCCTTGGCCTTGTCCATCGAGGACCCTTCCACCAATTTCAGATTCGCCTGACTCACGACTCGCGCTCCTTATGGCAGGGGCGCGGGGACATCTCAATCCGCGCCGGTGGCCAAGATTGGTCACGCTTTGTTCTCTCGTGCAAGTTCTTTTTCTGTTCTCATTTGCGGCCTGCTGACAGGAGGTGTCAGGAGCGCGTGACGCATGCGAAAAGTGCGGTGATCGAGATCTAGAACTCATAGAGCATGATCTGAACGCATGGCGAATGCGCTTCCTATCGGTAGGGTGGCGTTCCACATTCTGTTAATTGCGCGCCTCCGCCAAAATGCTTCGCGAAAGTTTCCTGCCGTGTCCGCCATCGCCTCACCGTCCGCAGCGGCCAATTCGCCGCGCCGCGTGCTCTTCGCCAGTCTGATCGGCACCACGATCGAGTTCTTCGACTTCTACATCTATGCGACGGCGGCGGTGATCGTGTTCCCCAAGCTGTTCTTCGCGGCGGGCGACCCGACCTCGGCGCTGCTGCAGTCCTTCGCGACCTTCGCGATCGCCTTCTTCGCCCGGCCGATCGGGGCGGCGCTGTTTGGCCATTTCGGCGATCGGGTCGGGCGCAAGGCGACGCTGGTGGCGGCGCTGATGACGATGGGGCTATCGACGGTCGCGATCGGCCTGCTGCCGACCCATGCGCAGGTCGGCGTTCTCGCGCCGCTGCTGCTGGCGCTCTGCCGGCTCGGCCAGGGTCTCGGGCTCGGCGGCGAGTGGGGCGGGGCGGTGCTGCTGGCGACGGAGAACGCGCCGCCCGGCAAGGAGGCCTGGTACGGCATGTTCCCGCAGCTGGGCGCGCCGATCGGCTTCATCCTGGCGACGGGGAGTTTCCTGCTGCTCGGCGACGTCCTCAGCGACGAGCAGTTCTTCGCCTTCGGCTGGCGCATCCCCTTCATCGCCAGCGCGATGCTCGTCTTCGTCGGGCTGTGGGTGCGCCTGAGGATCAGCGAGACCCCGGCCTTCCGCAAGGCGATGGACAAGCATGAGCGCGTCCAGGTGCCGCTCGTCACGGTGTTCTCCGCGCACAAGCTGCCGCTGCTTCTGGGCACGGTGGCGGCGCTGGCGACCTTCGTGCTGTTCTACATCATGACCGTGTTCTCGCTGAGCTGGGCGACGACGAAGCTCGGCTACAGCCGCAACCAGTTCCTGCCCGTGCAGATGGCGGGCGTCGTGTTCTTCGGCCTGATGATCCCGGTCTCGGCCGTGTTCGCCGACCGCTTCGGCCGCCGCCACGCGCTGATTGGGACGACGCTCGCCATCGCCGCCTTCGGCTTCGCGGTGGCGCCGCTGTTCGTCGCGGGTAGCATCGCCAGCGTGGTGGCGTTCTCCATCCTCGGCTTCGCGCTGATGGGCTTCACCTATGGGCCGCTCGGCACGGCGCTGGCGGAGATTTTCCCGACCGCGGTGCGCTACACCGGGGCGTCGCTGACCTTCAACCTCGGCGGCATCGTGGGTGCGTCGCTCGCCCCCTATATCGCGACCGCGCTGGCGACCAGCTACGGGCTGTCTCACGTCGGCTATTACCTGACGGCGGCGGCGGTGCTGACGCTGCTCGCGCTGCTGGCGATGGGGGAGCCGGTGGAGGGAAGGGGACGGGGCGAAGATCGTGCCGGCGGAGTGAGGTCGTCTCAGGCAGGGGGCGGTGCCTGCAAGGCGTTGCCCAGCCGCTCCAGCTCCAGCGTGTAGCAGTAGAGCGAGAACAGGATGGCGAGCAGCAGGCTCCCGCGCCAGATGAGGTCGGCCGTCGAGAGTTCGACCACCGGCGCATGGCGCAGGAAATAGACCGAGAACAGCGCGCTGCCGAAGATAAAGCCGATGCGGCTGGCGAAAGCCAGCAGGTGGCCAAGCGGCAGGTTGCGGCGGGGAGCCGGCAGGGTAACCCGGTGCAGGCGATACCAGTAGCACGCCTGGCCCAGAGCTGCCGCGAGCAGCAGCTGCACGATGCTCAAACGCGTGGAGAGGTGCGGCGTGCCGATGTTCTCGATCAGCAGGCGAAAGCTCACATGGATGTTGAACAGCATGATCGCTGCGCAGATCGTCTGCGCAGCGAGCAGGATCGCGTAGCGGCGCGTGTGGGGCGTCGCCACGGCGCTCACCCCATCGCCGCCTTCACCGTTTCGACGAGCTGCTTCATCGTGAAAGGCTTCGGCAGGAACTGGAAGTCCTCGCCCTCGGGCAGGTTCTTGCGGAAGGCTTCTTCCGCATAGCCGGAGACGAAGACGACCTTGGTGGCTGGGTTGCGCTGGCGCAGTTCGCCCAGCAGCGTCGGGCCGTCCATCTCGGGCATGACCACGTCGGAGACGACGAGGTCGATCTTGCCGTCGTGGGCGAGGAAGATGTCGAGCGCCTCGACGCCGGAGGCCGCCTCGTGGACGGTGTAGCCGCGCGAGACCAGCATGCGGGCGTTGAGCGCGCGCACCGCGTCCTCGTCCTCGACCAGCAGGATGACGCCGGCGCCGGTGTGGTCGGCGGCGATCTTCTTGGGCGCCTCCTTGATCGCGGCCTCGGCTGCGATCTCCTCCTCGCTCGGAACATGGCGGGGCAGGAAGATGCGGAAGATCGTGCCGCGGCCGACGACCGAGTCGCAGAAGACGAAGCCGCCGGTCTGCTTGACGATGCCATAGACCATGGAGAGGCCCAGACCCGTGCCCTTGCCAACCTCCTTGGTGGTGAAGAAGGGCTCGAAGATCTTGTCGAGATGCTCGGGTGCGATGCCGGTGCCGCTGTCCTCGACCTCGAGCAGGACGTAGTCGTCGGTGGGCAGCGCCGCATGGGCGAAGCTGGCGCAGTCGGCGCGCTCGACATTGCGGGTGCGGACCGTGAGCTTGCCGCCATCGGCCATCGCGTCGCGGGCGTTGACGGCGAGATTGACGATGACCTGTTCGAGCTGGCCGAGATCCGCCTTGACCGGCCAGAGATCGCGACCCTGGCGGACGTCGAGCGTGACCTTGTCGGCGACGACGCGCTTCAGCATCAGCGAAAGGTCCGACAGCACGTCGCCGAGCTCCAGCACCTGCGGGCGCAGTGTCTGGCGGCGCGAGAAGGCGAGCAGCTGCCGCACCAGCGCCGCGGCGCGATAAGCGTTCTGCTTGATCTGCATGATGTCGGGGAAGGAGGGGTCGGTCGGGCGGTGGCTCGCCAGCAGGAACTCCGAGGCGTTGATGATGACCTGCAGCACGTTGTTGAAATCGTGCGCGATGCCGCCGGCGAGCTGGCCGACGGCCTGCATCTTCTGGGCCTGGTCGATATTGTCCTTGAGCTTGCGCTCGGCCGTGGTCTCCAGCGCGTAGACGATGGCGCGCTCGCCGTCGCCATCCTCGGTCGCAGCGACCGGCGAGAGATAGAGCCTGGCCGAGCGGGCCTCGTCGGCGGCCAGAGTCAGGTCGAGTGGGGCGATCTCGGAGCGCCCCTCGACGGCTTCCGTCAGCGCGCGGTCGAGCCCGCCGCCGGGCGCAACGAGATCGTGGATCGAGGCGGGCTGCGGGCCTGCCTGGGTCAGGCGGGCAAACGCCGCGTTGGAGCGCAGGATTGTGCCGGCGCGGTCGACGGTGGCGATCGCCATCGGCGTCGAGTGGAAGAAGCGCGCGAAGCGGATCTCGGCCTCGCTCGAGCCGTCGGAGCCGACCTCGCCCGGGGCGCGGTTGAGGACCAGCGTGCGCGAGGGGCCGGCGCGGCCGTCGCTGCCGAAGGCGACCTGATGATGAAGGCGCACGGGCAAAGGCGCGCCGTTGCGGCGCTTCAGATCGACGTCGAGCACCTCGATGCGGACGTCGCCGGGCTGGCCGCGAATGGCCTGGACGAGGGCGGCCGCGCCGGGCGTCGCGATGTCGTCGAGATGCAGGCCGCCGGAGCCGAAGCGCGCGAGGTCGAAATCGAGCCAGCCCGACAGCGTGGCGTTGAGATAGGAGACCTCGCCATCAGCGTCGATCGAGACAAAGCCGGCCGGCGCATGGTCGAGATAATCGATCGCGTGCTGGAGTTCCTGGAAGGCGTTCTCCTGGCGCTCGCGCTCGGGCGTGACGTCCGACACGGCCCAGAGCGTGGCGGGCCGGCCCTCGCGGCGCACGGGCGAGACCCGGATCCGGTACCAGCCGACCGCGCCGCGGCCGTTCAGCGCCGGTTCGAGCCGGATCTCCTCGGCGAGGCGGCGGTTCTCGCGGGCGGCGGTGGCGAGCCGGTAGATCGCCTCGGACACCTCGGCGCGGCCGGTGAACAGGCTGCCGACGGGGCGCAGATCGCTGGCGCCCCGGGCGCCGGCCAGGGTCAGATAGGCCTCGTTGGCGTAGACGATGCCGTTCTCGCCCTCGGTCACCACCACACCCTCGTCGGCGCTGTCGACGATGGTCTTGGTGAGGTCGTTGCGGGCGGCGCGGCCGGAGAACTGGATCAGCCCGACCGCAAAGGCGAAGAGGCCGAACACGCCGACGACCGACAGCATGGCCAGCAGCCCCAGGATCAGCGGCTGGGCCCATTCGTTGGCGATGAAGCCGAGCGCCACCGCCGCGCCGACGAGCAGCCCCGCAACGAGCAGGATGACGCCGATATGGCCGGGCTTGTCGGAGCGATCGATCGCAGTCGTGGTGCCGCCCATTGCGGTGTGGTCCGTCCCGTTGCCGGCGGGCCGCCGCGATGGCGGGCCTGCGCGCCCATGGTCTGTTTTGCGAGGCGAAAAACGATTGCCGGTTTTGCGCCTCGCGTCTGAGCGAGTTAGGCGCGCCGGCCCTTCAGGCGCAAGACGTATCCGATCACTTCGGCCACGGCCTGGTAGTGTTCGACAGGAATCTCCTCGTCGATGTCGACCGTGGCGTAAAGCGCGCGCGCCAGCGGCACGTTCTCGACGATCGGGACGCTGTGCTCGCCGGCGACCTCGCGGATCTTCAGGGCGACGGCGTCGACGCCCTTGGCGAGGCAGAGCGGCGCGGCCATGCCGGGCTCGTATTGCAGCGCGACCGCGTAGTGGGTCGGGTTGGTGATGATCACGGTCGCCTTCGGCACGGCCGCCATCATGCGCTTGCGCGAGCGCTCCATGCGGATCTGGCGGAGCTTCGCCTTGACCTCGGGATTGCCTTCCGAGTTCTTGTATTCGTCCTTCAGCTCCTGCTTCGTCATCTTCTGGCGCTGGTACCAGGTGAAGCGCTGCCAGCCGAAGTCGCCGAGCGCGATGACGGCGAAGAGCGCCAGCGCGCTGGCCATCAGCTTGATCGCGAGCACCAGCGTCGCCGGCAGCAGGGCGGCGACGTGCATCTGGGCGAAGCCCTCGAGCCGGTCGTGCTCGCTCCACAGCGTCGTCCACATCACGGCGCCGACCAGGCCGGTCTTGGCCAGACCCTTGGCGAAGTTGACCCAGGCCTCCTTGCCGAGGAGCCGCTTGGCGCCGGCCATGGGCGAGACGCGGTCGAATTTCGGCATCATCGGCTCGAAGGTCCAGAGCGGCTTGTGCTGGATCAGCGCGCCGACGAGCGCGGCGCCGAGGATAAAGCCGAAGGGCAGGGCCAGCGCCGTGAAGCCGGTCATGACGCCCTGCTTGGCGACATGGGCGAAGGCGGCGCCGTCCGAGGGCACCTGATGGGCGTTCATCAGGAAGCTGCGCAGGGAGATCGCCGATTCGCGGGCAGACCAGCCGGCGCCGACGAGCAGCGCCATGGTGAAGCCGCAGAGCACGAAGAAGGTGCCGATCTCCTGCGATTTGGGAACGTCGCCCTTCTCGGTGGCCTGCTCCAGCTTTCGCTGGGTCGGGTCCTCTGTTCTGTCTTCCTTGTCGGTCTCGTCGGACATGACCGGTCAGCTCCCCGTGAACTGGCGCAGGAAGGCGCCGAGATCGTTGAGGAAGACGCTCATCATCACGCCGACGACCGCCAGCAGGACCAGCATGCCGCCCAGGATCGAGGCCGGCACGGCGAGGAAGAAGACCTGCAGCTGCGGCATCATGCGGGCGAGCACGCCCAGCCCCAGGTTGAAGAGCAGGCCGAAGACGATGAAGGGCGCCGAGATCTGCACCGCCAGGGCAAAGCCCTGCGACGCCGCGCGCACCGCCAGCGCGATCACGTCGCCGAGGTCTGGGTTGCCGCCCGGCGGCAGGATCCGGTAGCTCTCATGGATCGCGACGATGGCGACATGGTGCAGGTCGCTGGTCAGGATCAGCGTGATGCCGAGCATGGTCAGAAGGTTGCCGATCGACGGGTTCTGCTGGCCGCCTGTCGGATCGACCGTCATGGCGTAGCCGAGGCCCATGGTCTGCGCGACCAGCGTGCCGGCGGTCTGCAGGCAGGCCATGACGAAGCGGGCGCAGAGGCCGATGACCAGCCCGATCAGAACTTCGCTGAGGAGCAGCATCACCACGCCCGGCGTGTCGGGCGGCAGCGCCAGGAGCGGGCGCGCCATCGGGACCATCATCAGGGCGATGAAGAAGGCGAGCGAGAGCCGGGCGCGCGAGAAGATGAAGCGCTCGCCGATGCCCGGCATGAGCATGACGAGCGTGCCGACGCGCGCGAAAACCAGCACGAAGACGGCGCTGACCTCGGGCAGGATCGCAATCTGCATCGTGCCGCCGGAGCCTCGTCGCCAGTCGGGGCGCCGCGGGGCCGGTCCAGCGCCGAGGACGAGGCTTTGCAGCGGCAGGATCATTCGCCCGTGGCGATTCGGACGGCGACCCGCCCCATATAGCCCGCAAGCGCGTCTCCCATGAACGGAAGAAACAGCATCAGCGCGGCGAAGACCGCGAGGATCTTGGGGACATAGATCAGCGTCTGCTCCTGGATCTGCGTCAGCGCCTGGAACAGGGACACGACGAGGCCGACGACGAGCGCGACCATCATCAGCGGCCCGCCGGCCTTGAGAAACACCATGATGCCGTCGCGCGCGACGTCGAGGATGGCTCCGGAGGTCATATCGATAGTCCTTTCGGGGCCGATAAAGGCTCTGCCCGCGTGCCGGCTTCAGACCGGCATCCGCATGATTTCTTCATAGGCCGCGATGACCCGGTCGCGCACGGCCACCAGCGTCTCGATGGCGGCCTCGCTCTCGGCCACGGCGGTGACGACGTCGACGACATCGGCGCGACCCGAGGCGACCGAGGCGGTCTGCACGTCGGATTTGCGGCCGGCGTCGGCCGTGGCCTCGAGCGCCTTGCCGATCATCGCCGAGAAGTCGGCGCCGCCCGACGCCGGCCCGGTGGAGCCGAGGGGCTTGCGGAGGAGATTGCCCGCGCCCATCCCCTGGACCGAGGCATAGGCGCCTGCTGCGAAGCTGGACGTGGCCATGGCGTGCTAATCCTTCAGGCGCGCAGGATGTCGATGGTGCGCTGGATCATCCGGCGCGTCGACGAGATCAGGTTGAGGTTGGCCTCGTAGCTGCGCTGGGCCTCGCGCATGTCCATCGTCTCGATCAGCGAGTTGACGTTGGGCATCTTGACGTTGCCGGCCGCGTCGGCCGTGGGGTTGCCCGGCTCGAACTTGACGCGGAAGGCGCTCTGGTCGCGCTGGACGCGACCCATGTCGACGACCTGCGCCTCGAGTTCGCGGTCGAAGCGGCGCTGGAAGGTCGGGATCTTGCGGCGATAGGGATCGGCGCCCGCGCGCTCGGGGCCCGAATCGGCGTTGGCCATGTTCTCGGCGATGACGCGCATGCGGCCGGACTGGCTGCGCAGGCCCGACGTCGCCACCGCGATGCTCTTGAGAAGATCCATCCTGCCTGCTCCTTCAAACGGCCGTCAGGCCCTGTCGGCGGCCAACCGTTATCGACCCAGCCTCGGTCAACGACCCTTGCCGATCGCGATCTTCATCAGGCCGAGGCCCTTGCTGTAGAGCGAGGCCGCGAGCTGATAGTCCGACTGGTTCTGCGCGACCTTGCTCATCTCGTCCTCGAGATTGACCGCGTTGCCGTTGGGCGTCGTCTCGAAACGCTGCGCGCGGCCGCTGTCGAAGGCGCCCCGCCCGCCGCTGAGGTCCATATGCCCCGCGCTCGTGCGCTCCAGGCCGACGCCGGAGCCGCTCGTGCCGATGGCCAGCGCCTTGACCTCCATCGGGCGGAAGCCGGGGCTGTCGGCATTGGCGACGTTCTCGGCGAGCACCTTCTGGCGCGCCTGATGCCATTGCATCCGGGTCTTGAGCGCCAGCATCAGGTTGCCGCCTGTTCCCAGGGGTGTGCTCGCCATGACTATTCACCCTCCCGGTGCCGCCGTGACGCGGCGGTCCACTGGGTAAATATTGCCGCCCTCATGGTTAACGACCGGTTAAGATCGACGGATTTGAAAGAACCGGTTAACCACACGTTCACCATGTTTCCTGAAAGCGCGGGCGTCATGCTATAGCCTGCGTGTTCAACGTCAGATGGACTTATCGGCTGCCGGGGCCCGGCGTGCCGCCGCATATGAGGCAGACCTTGCAGAGCTTGTTTGGCTTCGATCTCCCCACCGCGCAGAAGTGGGTCATCGCCTTTGGCGTCATCCTTGTTCTGCTCGTGCTGCTGGGCCTGTTCGCACGGCAGATCAAGGATGGCCGGTTGCGGATCAAGGGGCAGGGCGGTGGGCGTACGCGGCAGCCCCGGCTCGGCGTGGTCGACATCCACGACCTCGATCGCCAGCGCCAGCTCGTGCTGATCCGGCGCGACAATGTCGAGCACCTCGTCATGATCGGCGGCGCCTCCGACGTGGTCGTCGAGACCAATATCGTGCGCAGCGGCGCGCGGGCGATGCCGGCGCAACCCGATCTCGGGGCGCCGGAGCGCCCCCTGCCGTTCGACAGCCTGCTGCCGCAGGAGCCGGTGCGCCATGAACCCGCGGAGGATGCGCGCCGTGGCCCGCCGCCGGCGCCCGTCGCGCTGGCGCCGCAAGGCGTCGAGGCGCTGCAGCCGCCGGCCCGCTCGGTGCCTCGCCAGAGCCAGCCGATGACCCAGGCCGAAGCGGCGATGGCCGCCGGGGTTGCCGCTGGCAGCCTTGCGGCCGTCGCCATCGCCGCCACCGGCAAGGCCCAGGCGGCTCCCCCGCCGGTCGTGCAGGCCCCCAGCTTCACGCGCGACCATGCGCCGGCCCCCAGCGTCAGTGCCGGAGAGCTCGACGACATGGCGCGCCAGCTCGACGAGGCGCTGAAGCGTCCGTTCTCGGCGGTGCGCCCGTCGCAGGCGCCGGCTCCCGCGCCGGTCGAACCCGAGATGGCACCCGCCGATCCGGCGCCGCCGCCTTTCGTCGCGCCGGTCGAGCCGCCGCCCGTGGTCGTGCCGCCGGTGGTCTTGGCGCCCGTGGTCTTGCCGCCCGCACCCGCCGCAGCGCCGGCGCGCCCTGCGCCGCTCGACGTCGCCGCCGAACTCGAGATGGCGCTCGGCCTCAAGCCCGAGCGGACCGCGCCCCGGCCGCCCCCGTTCGGCGCGCCGGTCTTCCAGGCGCCGGCCGAGCCCGCGCCGGTCGTCGAGCCGGTTCGAATCCCGGAGCCTGAGCCGAAGTCGCTCGTCGTAGCGCCCGAGCCCGAGCCGGACGCCGTTTCGGTTCCGGAGCCCGAGACCGAGCCGCAGATGGGCGAGGACGAGGCGGAGACGATCGAGTCGCGCGATCAGGCTGACGCGGTGCCGGACGCCGAAGTGCCGGTTGCGCCCGCTCCAGCGGAGCCTGAGCCCGAGCCCGCACCCAAGGCCATCGACCCGTTTTCGGTGGATGCGATCGAGGCGGAGTTCGCCCGCCTGCTCGGCCGCGATCCCAAGCCCCGGGGCTGACTGGCCCATCAACAGGATATCAGCCGCTGCGTCGTCTCGACGCCGGCAAGCCGGTTGCCGCTGACCGAGGCCCGGCCTTAGCCTGACGCCGCCCGATCATCTGAGTCGGGGGCAATGACGGCTCAGTCTGTGACCTTGACCAGTACTCCTGCGAGATGGCGGCGCCGCGCATGGGGGCTGTGCGCGGTTCCCGTCTGCCTCGCCTTGGCGGCCACGCTTGTGTGCGTGCCGGGCGGGCCGGCGCTGGCGCAGACGCTCTCGCTGGATCTCGGCCAGGGCGGCGGCGTGGCCGAGCGCGCGCTCCAGTTGATCGCGGTCATCACGGTGCTCTCGCTGGCGCCGTCGATCCTGATCATGGTGACGTCGTTCACCCGCATCGCGGTGGTGCTGTCGCTGCTGCGCTCGGCGCTGGGCACGCAGACCGCCCCGCCCAATGCGGTGATCATCGGCCTTTCCATCTTCCTGACCGGCTTCGTCATGGCGCCGACCCTGCGCGAGGCTTATTCAACCGCTATCGCGCCGCTGGTGGCGGGCCAGATCCAGCCGGCGGAGGCGTATAATCGCGGCGTGGTGCCATTCAAGACGTTCATGCTGCGCCATGTCCGCGAGAAGGACCTGGCGCTGTTCATGGAGATGTCGCGCGAGCCGCCCCCGGCGACGCCGCAGGAGGTGGGGATCCACATTCTCGTGCCGGCCTTCATGATCTCGGAATTGCGCCGCGCCTTCGAGATCGGCTTCCTTTTGTTCGTGCCCTTCCTGATCATCGACCTCGTCGTCGCGTCGATTCTGATGTCGGTGGGCATGATGATGCTGCCGCCGGTGACGGTGGCGCTGCCGTTCAAGCTGATCTTCTTCGTCCTGGTCGACGGCTGGGGGCTCGTCGCCGGGTCGCTGGTGAAGAGTTACGGGGTCTAGCGGGCCATCGTAGCGCGTCAGCTGCGCCCGGCCGGCGGCGGTGCATCGGGCGTCGCGCCGGTGGCGGCGGGCGTGGGAGCGGGCGTCTGCGGCGTCGTTTCGGCGGTGGGTGGGGCGGCCGGCGCGTCCGGCTTCTTCTGGCGGGCGGGGGCGGAAAAGGCCGGGTAACGCTCGCGATAGGCCTGCATGAACTCCGACAGCGTGTCGGCGCCGGCCGCGGCCGCCGCGCGCGCCATCTCGCGGATGTCGGCGGACTTGGAGCGGTTGGCGCCGGTGACGAAGGCGAAGGTGCGCGCATCGCTGCTCTGGGCCATCTTCGTCGCGAACTTGCTGCGCAGCCGGTCCAGCGACAGACCCTCATCGGCCATGACATAGGAGATCGCGGCGCGCATCACATCGGAGCGCGCGCTGTCGCCGAGCGGCTTCTCGCCACGCCAAGCTTCGTCGAGCATGCGCTCATGCGCCTCGCCGGCCTCGCGCCAGCGCCGTCCGGTCCAGAAAATGTCGGCGCGCAGGCGATCGACCTCGGGGCCGCGCTCGGATTCGAGCAGGTCGAGCGCCTGGTCGGTGCGCGAGAGGTCCGACAGGGCCTTGGCTTCCAGCAGCAGGCGGGCGCGCTTGACGTCGGCGGACAGCTCGACCAGCCGTGTCGTGTTGAGCGCACGGACGGCCTCGGCCGGCTTGCCGTTCATCAGCTCGACCATGGCAAGCTTGGTGGCCACGGTCGAGCGCGCGGCGCCGGTCAGGCGTCGTTCGATCTGGTAGCGCAGGATGTCGGCGGCCTGGTCGAGCAGGTCGAGACCGATGAGGCGATCGGCGAGGAGGCGCGTGATCTCGTCGCCGCGGCGGCCGATCGGCAGGAACTCCTTGAAATCGTAGAACAGCGCCAGCGCGTCGATGCGCGACAGCTGATCGAGCCCGCCGCCGCCGAACAGATCGGCGAAGCGCTGGGCCGTCTCGTCCTGGAGGCGTCGTGCCACCGCATGCTCGGGAAAGGTCTCGCTGGCGCGGCGCGCGACCATGAAGGCGTCGCGCCAGCGCTGCTGTTCGGCATAGAGGCGGCCGAGCTCGCCGAGCGCCTCGATCTCGAGCTCGCCGCCGCGCCAGATGATCGAGACGGTTTCCAGGCGGGCCAGCGCCTCGTCGGGAGAGATGTCGTTGCGCTTCTCGGTCTGGACGAGCTTCACAGCCCGCAGCTGCGCTTCTGCCGCGACGGGGCGGTCGCGCGCCTCGAAGAGCGGCTTGTAGGCGGCCAGCGCATTGTCGGGGCGGCCGCCGATATCGTCCAGCATGGCCCGCAGCAAAGCGAGCTGTTCCTGGTCGACCGTGCCGGGGGGCAGGGCGGCGAGGGCCTCGATCTCGCGTTCGGCGATGGTCATGTCGCGCATGGCCAGCGCCGCACGCGCCTTGGCGAGGCGAAGATCCAGTTGCAGTTCGGGCGGGTAGCGATCGAGAATGGTCTCGGCCCGGCGGAATCCGACGAGCGCCTGGGCAGGGCGGCCACGGCGCTGGTCGACGAGTGCGCGCCAGAGCCCCGTCTCGGGATCGTCCTTGATCGGCGCGGCGTCGAAGGCCGCTGCGGCCTCGGGAAGCCGGTGCATCTGCGTCGCGATCAGCCCCTTGAGGAACAGGGCCTCGCGATTGACGCGCATGGAGGCATCGTCGGCCATGAGCGCCGTCAGCGGCCCCTTGGCCTCGGCCATCAGCCCGTTGGCCGCGTAGAAGCGGGCGAGCGCCAGGCGCGTCTCCGACTTGCGGGCGCGCGAGGCGCCGACGATCTCGCGCTGGAGCGGGCGTTCGTGCTCGCGCACCGTGGGCACGATCAGCCTGGCCCACTGGTCGGCATCGAGCAGGGGCGCCAGCGGCTTGGCGACCTCGCCCTCTGAGTCTTTCTCCGCCCCGGGAACGTCGAGCGTCACGGTCAGCCCGCCGGTGCGGCCGATGCGGACCTGCTCGGTCGCGGCACGGACGATGATGTCATCCGAGCGTGGGGCCACGGCCACGCCATGGGTGGTGGCCAGCAGGCCGAACTCGACGAACTGGAAGGGCTTGGCGGTGACGCGGGTGGGGCCCATGGCCGTCGCGACGGCGATCGCCACGCCCGAGGGGCCGGGTTCGAGCCAGTGCACGCCGGTCATGCCGCGCAGGGGGACGGCGACGACGGTCTGTCCCTGTTCGTCCATCGACCGGGCGGGCGCCAGCGGCAAAGCCGGTTTGCCGCCCTGCTCGCCGAAGCTGAGCGACCAGGTCGTGCCGTCATCGAACAGGCGCACCAGCGGCTGGTCGGTCAGGCGCAGCCGGACCAGCACGACCTTGCCCTCGCGAGTGACGCTCGCCTCCTCGATGATCTGGGGCAGGACGCCCTTGAGTTCGTTCGGGTCGATCGTGTCGCGGGTATCGAAAACGAGCGTCGCGTAGCCCGCCTCGACGAAGCCCGCGGCTCCGGTTGGGCGCGGGAAGCGGAAATCCAGCCGCGTTCCCACGACGGCGACCTTGACGGGTTGCGGCGTCGGATCGACGACCGGCGCCGCGACGGCGGCCGGAGCGGACGCCGCGGCCGTCTGGATGGCGGGTCGCTCGTCGGCGGCGGGGGGTGGCTGTGGGCCGGCAGCCGGCGCCGGCGCCGGGGCCGGCGCGGAGGTGGCCGCAAGCGCGCCGGCGGGGTCCATCAGCGCGGCGGCGGAGAGTTTGGCGGGCTTCAGCAGATCGAGCACGAGACCGTCCTCGTCGCGGAAGCTGCGGATCTGCCAGTCCTTGGGCACCGAGAGCGAAAGCGTCGTGGTGGTTTTGCCGGTCTCCTGGGAGACGAGCCTGACGCCGTCCGGAAGCGCGCTGCGGACCGCCGCGGCATCGACCGTCAGCGGCTGGTCGAAGGACAGGGTGAGCGCGCCATCCGCCAGCTGCGGCTTTAGGGTCGCCTCCGGCGGTGTGTCGAAGATCAGCCGCTCCAGCGTCGGCAGGCTGGCGCTGCGCAGGCCGAGCTTCTTGCGCGACGCCTGCGCCAGGCGGGCGGCCTCGCGACCGCGCGCTTCGGCGACACGCAGCCGCTCCGATATCTCGGCGAGGACCTCGGGCGGCGGACCGGGCAAGAGGCCGCTCCAGTTCTCGGGGATGAGGTCGATGAAGGCCCTGTCGCCGGCCTCGATCAGGTTGGCGCGGTAGGGTTTGGCGAGTGCGAGCCGCAGGCCGCGCCCGTCGGGATCGATGCGGGCGATCGAGATATAGGCCGGCAGTTCGCGGGCGATCCTGGCGACGTCGACCTTCACGCTGCTGTCAAAGGCGACGACGAGGACGCCGTTGGAGACGCGCACGCGCGTCACGGTCGGCTCGTCGAAGGTCAACGACAGGCGGCCGAAACCCGGCGGCATGACATCGCCGCGCAGCGTCGCGCTGGCGGCGAGTGCCGGCGCGCCGAGACCGGCGGCGGCGGCAAGGGCCGACAGACCGATGCCGAAAGCGAGGGAACGCGGGAGACGCAAAGCCGGACACTCACGCAAATACGAACTGCCGGGCAGGCGGACGAACCCGACCCGATCTGCGCCACGCTAGAGCGTCAAGGATAATGCGGGGTTAAGCTTCCGCAGGCCGATCGCCGGGGGCGCTATGGTCCGCAGTTGATCCGGGGACCGCCCACCGGAAGACCCGTCGCTTCCGACAGCACGCAGGAATGGCCGGGATTGCCGTCGGGGGGCGGAACGTCTTGAGCCAGCCGGAACCGCACCGAGTGAGCGCCGGCGAGCCCGGCCGGAAAGCGCAGCTTGCGCCGGATCGTGAAATCCCGGCCATTCGCGGCGACCGTCAGCGCGCCCTCCTCGACGAGCTGCGCCAGACCCGCCTGCTGCGGCAGCACGGCGTAGGGGCGGGCCGTCAGGGGCGAGACAACGTCGGCGGGATCGATCCTGATCAGCCCCGACGGGTTGAAGCGCAGCATCTCGCGCCAGATGGCGGTGGCCGGGCCCGAGTCCGGCAGAGAAACCAGGCCGGGCAGAGCGGCCTTTTCATCGAGCCGTCCCGATGGCAGGGCGAGCATGGACACGCCATAGCTGGTGAGGACGGCATCCGGCGTCCGTTTCGTGAGGGCCGCGATCGCGGCGAGCGTCCGCGGTTGTTCCGCTTTGGCCCCGCTGGCGAAATTGCGCAGGCAGTCGCTGCTTTTGGGTACGACGACCTTGTCGCGGGGGATGCCTATGACGCCGACCCGCGGCGTCGCGTCGTTGGGACCGGCTCGCTGGGAGGAACTGGCGACGACCCGGCCGATCCGCCCCACGGCGCCGCGCAGGCGCCAGATCTGGGCGTCATGGCTCAGGAGAACGAGGTCGAGCGCCCCTTCTCCCTCCTCAACGACGACATCCGCGACATGAACCACACCATCGTCGTCGCCGAGGCTGACGGTCGAAAGTCCCCGCCCTTCATAGGCGCTGAAAACGACCAGCGTCGAGCCCTCGGCGAGCTGCGGAAGGCTGCAGGCCTGCAGCCGCTTTTCCTGCTCGGCCGCGGCACGCTGCGCCTGAATGGCCTGGGCACGAGCGCGTTCGATCTCCATCAGCCGGGCTGAAATCGCCTGTTGTTCGGCCGCGTCGATGACGCCGTCGCGGTTGGTGTCGATCTCGTCGAAGACCACCCGGAGCGCGGCGACATATTCCGCGCGCGTCACCACGCCGTTGCGGTCGGCATCGAGCGTCATCGGCACGAGTGTGGGATCCTGCATCGCAAGTGCCGATAGCGCCGTCGCCTGCTGGTCCGCCGCAGCCCGGATCTCCGCGAAATCAAGAACGCCATTGCCGTCGCGGTCGTCCTTGAGCGCGTCGGCGACGAGGCGCTCCAGCAGCGCCTTCCGCTGCTCCGGAGTCGGTTCGAACAGCACGCCGTTCGACTGAAGGGCGTCGGCGGTGCGAACAGCGAAGGCTGCGATCAACTCGTCGCGGCTGACCGCGCCATCATTGTCGAGGTCGAGCGCGAGCTTTTGCTGGATCGCGACGGCACGCCGCTGGGCGATCAGTTTATTGCGCCGCATGTGCTCGCTCTGCGCCGTCACGCCGCCGGACATCATCTCACTGGACCGGAACAGCACGAGCATGCGCTGCTCGGTGTCTCGCCAGGCCACGCCGTCGCGCAGATGTCCGCGAAGGTGCAGGAGAAGCCAGTCACGCCCATCGATCTCGGGCGATGCCGCGACCTGAGCGCATGCCGGAGCCGACAGCGAAAGCGCCGCCGCGCAGCATGCCGCCGCGAAACCGATCCTGAACCTCATCACGAGCTCCCGCGTATCGTGCGCAACCCTAGAGCAGGCGGATCCGAGATGGAACCACGCGGTCAGCCAGGCGCGTCGCCAGGCCGCCTCAGCGCCGTCTCAGCGTTTCCGCGGGGCGGGCGCGATCGCCGGGAGTTCCGTGCCGGACAAGGCGGACGCGTCGACCGTCGCGCGGCCAGCGGCCGGATTGCGAGAGATGTTTGCCAGCGCGACGGTGAGCTTTTCGGCGCGGTCGGGCGCCATGACGGCCAGCACTTCGGACATCTTGCGCGGGTTCATCTGCTGCACGACGGGCACGAGGATGTCGAGGCCGAGGCGGTCGAAGACGCGGGCCGCGTCCTTGGGCTTCATCGCCTCGTACATGATGACGAGATTCTTGATCGCCTTGCTCTCTTCGCCCGCGGGCTTGGCGGCGGGGTCGCCCGTCTTGGTCTCCAGCTCCTTGAGGTCGCCGACGCGGCTGTCGAGCTTCTTCTCGGCGGTGTCGAGCAGGCGCTCGCGCATCTCGAGCTCGCGCATGCGGGCGTCGATCGCCTCCCGTCTCTCGCCGAGGCGCTCGAGCAGAACGCGTTCGGCGGGCGAGACCGGCGGGGCGACGCCGTTCATCACGCCGGCCTTGTTCAGCGGGTTAGCGGCGCGGGCGGCTTCCGCCTTGGCCTCGGCCTCGGCCTTCTCCTTTTCCTTCTCCGGATCCTTCTTGGCGTCGGGCTTGTCGACGGAGCCGGTGGTTTCCGGATCGAGAAAGGCCGGATCGGGCGTATGGGCGTGGGCGATTACCTTGGCGAGGGCCCAGGGCTCCCTGGCCGGTTTCTCCGCCTGCGCCGCGGACGCGAAAGCCGGCGCGCTGGCCGGCACCTTTCCGGGATAGGGCGCCGCCGTCCAGGCAAGCATCTTCAGCGCCAGGAGACCCATGGCGCCGAGGATGACGGCCGGAAGCAGGCGGGGCCGTTCGATCACGCAGCCTGTCCTTCGAGGCGGCGCGCCGCCCTTGCCCGGATCGCGGCAGCGGACTGGGCGGCGTTCGCCATCCGCGAGATCGGCGTCGGCTCGGGCGTGGCGGCCCGGGCGGTGTCGGCGGCCTTGGGCGCCACCATCGTCGCGGCGCTGACGATCTGGCCGATGCGCTCCATCACGACCTGGCCGGCCTCGATCTGGGCGGCGAGGTCGGCGGCGTAGCGCTCGGCCGTCTGCAGCCGCTCGGCGAGGGTGCGGTCGCAGTCGCCGAGCGTCAGCTTGAGCCCGGCGATGGCGCGCTCGGCAGTGTCCGTGGCGGCGATCAGCGCGCCGACGGTCTGGCGCATGCCGGCCTCATCGGACTTCATGCGCTCGATGCGCTTGGTCAGGATGAAGCACGTGATGATGGTGGCGACGAGCAGGCTGGCAACCAGCACATCGGCGATGAGGGTGATCGTCATGCGGAGGGACCTTGTCGTCAGGCGTTCTGGCCGTGCTGGTTGGTGTCGAAGGCGGCGATGGTGGTCTTGGAGCGACGCAGCGGGTTGACGATCTGGACGGCGATCTTGTCGTCGACCCGGCCGATGCGTCCCTCGGTGACGATGAAGTCGCCGCAGCGCAGCGAAACCGTGGCGTCGGGGCGCGCGTCGAACATCAGCGTGTCGCCGATCTCGAGCTTCATCATCCGCTTCAGTGGCATCTGCGTCTCGTGGAGGACGCAGGTGACGGGAACCTCCGTCTGCCAGACCTCGGTCGCCAGATGGTTCTCCCAGATCGGATCGCGCCCGAGCTTCTCACCCATGAAGCTTTCGAGCAGCAGGTCACGGATCGGCTCGATGGTCGCATAGGGCAGGAGGATGTGCAGCGAGCCGCCGCGGCCTTCCATGTCGAACTTCAGCTCGACGCGGATGGCGGCGTTGGCAGGCCGTGAAATCGAGACGAAGCGCGGGTTCGATTCGATGCGGTCGATGGTGAAGGTCACCGGCGAGAGCGGCTTGAAGGCTGCTTCGGCGTCGCCCAGGATGAGCTCGATGACGCGACGGATCAGCCGGATCTCGATCGAGGTGAAGGGACGACCGTCGACGCGCGGTGCGGGCTGGCCGCGCTTGCCGCCGAACATCGTGTCCATCACCGAATAGGTCAGCGCCGACTCGATCGTGATCAGCCCGAAATTGTCCCACTCCTCGGCCTTGAACACAGAGAGCATCGCCGGCTGGGAAATCGAGTTCATATAATCGCCGAAGCGCACCGAACGGATGCTCTCCAGCGTCACCTCGACGTTGTCGGTGAAGAAGTTGCGCAGGCTGGTCGAGAGCAGGCGCACGAGACGCTCGAAGATGATTTCGAGCATCGGCAGGCGTTCGTAGGACACCGAGCCCGAATCGACGATCGCCTGGATGCCGTTGCGGCCATCCTTGTCGTCGCCGAGGGAGAAACCGAGCATCGTGTCGATTTCGTCCTGGCTCATCAGCCGGTCGGTGCCGCTCTCCGGCTCGCCTTCCTCCTCGACGGGATCGGGCATGGTGGCCCATTCGGCCGCCATGTTCTCCGGGCTCAGGGGCGCGTCCTTGGGCGGGGCGCCGGCATTGTCGCGATCGCTCGTGCTCATGGGCCTGTCGTCGCTTCCGTCGGTCGTCGTTGTGGCATCGGCGGCTTGCGCACTCCGCGCCTCATGGCCCGGGTCGATTGTTGGGCCGATGCCGGCCGGTTCACTGAACCAGCAATTCCTTGAACAGCACCGCGTCGACCTTGGCCGGGAAGACCGTGATGTTGACGCGGCGCAGCAGCTCTTCCTTCAGGCGGTACATGCCGGCGGAGCCCTCGAGGTCCGAGAGGCGCAGCTCGCGCATGAAGACCTGGAAGGCATCCTCGACGCGCGGCAGAAGCGGCTTGATCTCGTCGGAAACCTTGGCGTCGGCGGTCTCCAGCACGACCTTGATCTTGATCATCGGCTGGCGCTCCTGCTGGGGGCCGGCGGTGATGCCGATCAGCATGTCCTTCATCTCGACGAAGGCGACCGGCTTCTTCACGTTCTTGGCCGCCTCGGCCGCCGCGAGCTGCTCCGCGGAGGGCTTGTTCATGAAGAAGAACCAGCCACCGCCGCCGAGCGCCGCGAGCACGACGACGCCGCCGATGATCATGATCAGCTTCTTCTTGCCGCCGCCGGCTTTGGCCGCGCCCTCTTCGGGCGCGCCTTCCTCATCGGTCTTGGGCTTCTTCGCCATCGCCTGCACGCCTCGACATCCGACCGGTCTGCGCGCCTGCGCTTCCCGTTTCGACACCCTGACCATTCACGGTTAACGCGTCGTTAAGGAGGGCAATTTCTGCCGGGTCGATCTTGCCTGCCGACCGGAGTGTGCCGGGTGATCGTCAGACCAAAACGCGTTGGTTCCTGTTCAATTTCAGTGACTTGCCCGAATTAACCACGCTGGCACGGGGCTTGCGGACTGTTCGTCGTGGCTGCTGCGCTGGGGAGCGTCGAAGCGGCCGCGGAACATAATCGGGAGACTACGCCGTGGAGAACGCGCTTCTCGTCGGCCTGTCGCGTCAGATGGCTCTGGCGCGTGAGCTGGATGTCATCGCCAACAACATGGCGAATGTCGGGACCAACGGCTTCAAGACGCGCTCGGCGCGCTTCAACGAATTCGTCATGCCCAAGGCCAGCGCCGACAGCTTCAAGCCGGCCGACAAGCCCCTGTCCTACGTCATCGACAAGGGCACGCCGATCGATCTGTCGCAAGGCGCGGTCGAACGCACGGGCAACCCGCTCGACGTGGCGCTGCGCGGCGACAACTATCTCGTGGTGCAGACGCCCAATGGCGACCGCTACACCCGCGCCGGTTCGCTCGACATCAACGGCCAGGGCCAGCTCGTCACCCAGTCGGGCCAGCCCGTCATGGGCGATGGCGGGCCGATCACCTTCGGTTCGTCGGAGAGCAATGCGCGCATCGCCGCCGACGGCACCGTCTCCACCGACCAGGGCATCCGCGGGAAGATCCGCATGGTGCGTTTCGCCAATCCCCGGGCGCTGACCAGCGAGGGCGCCAACCTGTTCGCCTCGGCCACGCCGCCGGTGCCGGCCGGGCCGGAGGCGCGTCTCGAACCCGGCGCCAAGGAAGGCTCCAACGTCAAGGCGGTGATCGAGATGACCCGGCTGATGGAGGTCCAGCGCGCCTATCAGAGCGTCGCCACCATGATGACCAAGACCGACGAGCTGCGCAGCAAGGCGATCACCCGCCTCGCCGACCAGCAAGCCTGACCGGCCAAGAGGAGCAAAGCCCATGCGCGCCCTGCAGACCGCCGCAACCGGCATGATGGCCCAGGAACTCAACGTCCAGGTCATCTCGAACAACATCGCCAACGTGCGCACCACCGGCTACAAGCGCCAGACCGTGCATTTCCAGGATCTTCTCTACGAGAATTTCCGCCGCGCCGGTTCGGCCACCTCGGACCAGAACACGATGGTTCCCGCCGGCACCTTCGTCGGCTCGGGCGTCAAGACGGTCTCGACCGGCCGCATCATGAGCCAGGGCAACCTGTCCTCGACCGAGAAGCAGTACGACGTCGCCATCCGGGGCGAGGGCTTCTTCAAGATCCGCATGCCCGACGGCCGCACCACCTACACCCGCGACGGTTCGTTCGACCTCGACTCGCAGGGGCAGCTCGTCACCCGCGACGGCTACCAGGTCGAGCCGGGCATCACGATCCCCAACAACGCCACCAGCGTGAGCATCAACTCGCAGGGAACGGTCGAGGTGACCCTGCCGGGCCAGACGGCGCCGCAGCAGGTCGGCCAGTTGCAGCTCGTGCGCTTCGTCAACAAGGTCGGCCTGGAATCGATCGGCGACAACCTCTACGTCGAGACGGCGGCCTCCGGGCAGGCGATCGACGGTTTCGGCGGCGGCGAGGGCTTCGGCACGCTGCAGCAGAACTACCTCGAAGAGGGCAACGTCCAGGCGGTCACCGAGCTGTCCTCCCTCATCGCCGCGCAGCGCGCCTATGAAATGAACTCCAAGGTCATCACCGCCGCCGACCAGATGATGTCGGCGACATCGGCGATGTTCCGTGGTTGAGGCGAGGGCGCGCATCATGATCCGTTCACCGCTCGCTTTCGCCCTCCTGCTGGCGTTCGCCCCCTCCGCGCTGTCGGCGCAGCCGCGCCCCGCCGCTCAGCCTTCCGCCCAGCGACCCGTCGCGGTCGCCGCGCTCGCCACGCCGGGCCAGGCCGCAGCGTCGCAGGCGCCCCGCCGGCTGGAACTGCGCACTGAGCTTACGCTGACGCGCGATCTCGTCTCCTTCGGCGACCTGATCGCGGGTCTGGGCGCAGAGGCCGCCGCGACGGCGGCCTTCCGGGCGCCGGCGCTGGGCGAGACCGGCACGATCCAGGTCGCGCGCATCGTCGAGGCGGCCCAGGCCGCCGGCCTCATCCGCGACGCCGGCGATCTCGACAGCCACGGCTCGGCCCAGGTCGTCGTCACCCGCGCGGCGCGCCGCGTCATGGCCGGCGATATCGAGGGCGCGGTGAAGACGGGGCTGATGGAGCGCTACGGCGTCGACGCCCGCGCCTTCGCGCTCGCGATCGACGGCGGCGCGCCGGCGATCGCGGTCGAGCCCGAATTGACCGGCGACGTCACGGTCACCGATCTCGCCTATGACGCCCGCACCCGCCGCCTGCAGGCCCGCGTCTTCGTGCCCGGCAGCATGGCGATGCGGCTGAAGCCCATCCGGATCGGCGGCCAGCTCGTCGAGACGGTCGAGGTCGTGGTGCCCCGGCGGGCGATCTCGCGCGGCGAGACGCTGACCAGGGCCGATGTCATCGTCGAGCGCCGCCCGCTGGACGGCCAGTCCAACGACCTGATCGGCGACCCGCGCGGGGCGATCGATAAGGTGGCGCGCCGGGTGCTGATGGCGGGCCTGCCGCTGCGCGCCGGCGATGTCCAGCGCGAGGAGATCGTCGGCAAGGGCGACCTCGTCACCATCATCTACGAGACGCGCGGCCTGACCATCACCATGCGCGGCAAGGCCGGCGAGGCCGGCGCGATGGGCGACGTCGTCACCGTCACCAACCCCCAATCCAAGCGCGTGCTGCAGGGCACGGTCAGCGGGCCCGGCCGGATTTCCGTCCAGGCCTCCGCGGCCGGCCGTGTCGCCAGCGCCCCCTGATGTCCCGTCACGGAAAGCAAGCCATGACCCACAACACCCTTCCCAGACTGGCCGGCCTCCTGCTGCTGGGCGTCTCCCTCAGCGCCTGCGGCGCCGTCGACCGGCTCGCCAATGTCGGCGCAGCGCCCGCGCTGTCGCCGATCGAGGACCCCACCGCGACCAAGGGCTACAAGCCCGTGCAGATGCCGATGCCGGCGATGGAGCATGCTTCGTTTGCGCCCAATTCGCTCTGGCGCACCGGCTCGCGCGCCTTCTTCAAGGACCAGCGCGCCCGCCTCGTCGGCGATCTCGTCACGGTGAAGGTCAAGGTCACCGACAAGGCGCAGCTCAACAACACGACCAAGCGCAGCCGCAAGAACGGCGAGGATGTCGGCGCCGACAACGCCTTCGGCTTCGAGAACAAGCTCGACAAGTTCCTGCCCGACGGCGCCAGCGCCGGCTCGCTCCTGAAGCTCGACTCCGCCGCCTCGAGCGAGGGCGCGGGCTCGGTCAACCGCTCCGAGACGCTGGCGACCAATGTCGCGGCGGTGGTCACCCAGACGCTCCCCAACGGCAATCTGGTGATCGAGGGCAAGCAGGAGATCCGGGTGAATTTCGAGGTGCGCGAGCTGATCGTCGCCGGCGTGATCCGGCCGGAGGACATCGAGAGCGATAACACGATCGAATCCACCAAGATCGCCCAGGCCCGCATCGCCTATGGCGGCCGCGGCCAGATCACCGACGTCCAGCAGCCGCGCTATGGCCAGCAGGTGATGGACATCCTGCTGCCGTTCTGACCCTCACACAGACACGACGTCATCCCGGGCGGCCGCAGGCCGTGCCGGGATCCCTCGAAGGGCGGGACGCCGCCCGACGATGGATCAAGGCCTGCGCCGCTTTCGCGGCTCGCCCCGGATGACGGCGGGTTTCCCAAGCCCTTTCACGAAGGACCTCAGCCCTCACGCTTCCCCCATCCCGGCCGGCGCGGAACGCTCCCCGCTCATCCCCGCGCCAGCCGGCAGGCGGTCTCTCCCGAGCCGCCGACCCCACGGCCGCCCGCCACGCTCCCCGGCATTCAGGGCAGGCGGCCCGAACCAGAAACCCCGCTCTCTCCCGAGGCGGGGTTTTTGGCGTGGGGAGGGGGGAGGGATGCGCCAGCAGAGGAACTCGACCGTTTATCGCGACGCAGACATTCGCTGTGGCGTGCGGCTCAATGGCCGACGGCCCACGCGCAAGCCTTTACATACCCTTAGGTAACAACGCGGCACAGTGGGGGACTAATAGATCTCGTCGACGAAGGACGTTTCGATGTCGATCCTTGCCTGCCTCACAAACAGCACCGAAACCGCGGGCCGTTCCGATGGATTCATGATCGACCGTGTGCTTCAGTCGGTGCGCCAGCATTTGGGCATGGAAGTCGCCTATGTGTCGGAGTTCGTGCGTAACGAGTCGGTCTTCAGGGCGGTCGACGCTCCCGGCCTGGCAGCCCTGATCAAGCCGGGCGACTCGCGCTCGCTCGACGATGTTTACTGCCGCCATATCCTGGCGGGCCGTTTACCGGAGTTGATCCCCGATACCTCGGCCATCCCCCTGGCCGCGTCCATGCCGATCACCAAGGCTGTCCCCATCGGCGCCCATGTCAGCGTGCCTCTGACTCTGTCCGATGGTTCCGTCTTTGGCATGTTCTGTTGTCTCAGTCCGCATGCCAACCATTCGCTGAACGGTCGTGACCTGCAGGTCATGCGCGCGTTTGCAGACATCACGGCCCAGCATATCGATCAGGATCGTCGCAGCAGCCGGGATCGAGACGCACGGCACGCCCAGATCGCCCAGATCATCGACGATCGCGCCTTCGACATTCACGTCCAGCCGATCTGGGATTTCGCCAGCGATCGTGCCGTGGGCTTCGAGTGCCTCGCGCGCTTCTCTCAGGAGCCCCGGCGCTCGCCGGACAAATGGTTTGCCGAAGCCGCTGAGCTCGGCCTTGGCGTGCCACTGGAGCTGGCGGCGATCGAGGCGGCTCTGGATCATGCCAGGCGTTTGCCGGACCACATCTACCTGACGATCAATGCCTCCGCCGATGCGGTGATGGCGCCAGAATTCGGCGACGTCGTCAGCCGGCTGGACCCGCATCGTCTCGTGATCGAGGTGACGGAACATGGCTTGGTGCAGGACTACGAGGGGCTGTTGGCGAAGCTCGATGGTTTTCGCAGTCAGGGTGTCCGCCTCGCGGTCGATGATGCGGGGGCCGGCTATTCCGGACTCCAGCACATCGTGAGATTGAAGCCCGACATCATCAAGCTCGATATGTCACTCACACGCAACGTGGATTGCGATCCGGCCCGACGTGCGCTGGCAAGCGCGCTCATCTTTTACGCTCGCGAGACGGGTTGCCAGATCCTGGCCGAGGGGATCGAGCGCGATGCCGAATTGCAGACGCTGAAGGTGTTGGGCGTCAGCAAGGGCCAAGGGTACTGGCTCGGTCGGCCCGTACCGATCGACGTCGCTGTTTCGGAGCTGTCATCGATTGCCGCCCAGAGCCTGTAGCCCCCGTGAGATTTCCGCAAGGGCGACCGCGACGCTAACCGGCCAGGGCACGGCGCCCCCTCATCCGCCCCTGCCGGGGCACCTTCTCCCGCGAGGGGAGAAGGGAAGAGGCGGCGCGGTTCCTCGCGCCTGATCGTCTCGCTGGTGCCGTCCAAAAAGATAAAGCCCCGCTCCTTGCGGGGCGGGGCCTCTTGAACGCCCGGACGGCGGCCGGGACGGCTCAATCGTCCCTGAACACGCGCTCGTTGCGCTCGTGGCGCTCCTGGGCTTCCAGCGAGAGGGTCGCGATGGGCCTGGCTTCCAGGCGTTTGAGGGAGATCGGCTCGCCGGTCTCCTCGCAATAGCCGTAGGTGTTCTCGTCGATGCGGGCGATGGCCGATTCGATCTTGGCGATCAGCTTACGCTGGCGGTCGCGGGCGCGCAGCTCGATGGCGCGGTCGGTTTCCGAGGAGGCCCTGTCGGCGATGTCGGGGTGGTTCTCGCTCTCGCTCTGCAGGGTGACGAGCGTGTCGCGCGCCTCCTTCAGGATCTCGTCCTTCCAGGCCAGCAGCTTGCCGCGAAAATACTCGCGCTGCCGGTCGTTCATGAACGGCTCGTCGTCGCTCGGCTTGTAGTCCGCGTCGAGGGAAATCTGCTTCGACATAGGCGCACTCTCTGAGTTGGTCGTCCGCAGCGCCCACCGACCTTGCCGTGGGAGGGCCGCCGATTTCGCGCCCTTATAGCGAGGGACATGGGCGGGAACAATCGGATTGGAGAGGCCCGCGCAAGTGATTGTCCTTTGTGTCTTTTCGCCCCTCGCGCGGCGGAAACGCATGCTGGCGCAGGGCCTTGGACGTCGGGGCCCAGAGCGCGGCCTTCAGCGCAGGGTGCGCAGCGCCGCCGCGATGTCGGCCTCGACCAGCCGCGCGATCGGCTGGCGATAATGGCTGTGGTCGAAGAACTGATTCGGATCGCGCAATTCCGGGCGGTCGCGCCGCCAGTCGACCAGGGCGGTGCGCGGGCGCCCGGCGGCGAGCGCGGCGAAGGCGTCGCGGCAGGCGGCCTCCGAGGCGGCGTCGGGCGTGCCGGGCGCGGGCAGGGCGGTGCGGTAGACTGGCGGGCGCACCAGGATCACGGGCAGGCCGGCGGGCGCCGCGGCGAGTTGCGCCTTCAGCTTCTCGGCGGCGGGGTGGCGGCCGGTCAGGTTGCGGGTGAGGGCCTCGCCGGAGCCGTCGAGCTTGGCGCGGATCGCCGGGTCGGCGTCGTAGCCCTGCGAGGCATAGTTGGGCTCGTAGTCCCAGTAGCCGTCCGGCCTTGCCCGCTCGGGCGCGCGCGCCAGGATGAAGGCGAGCCGGCGCTGGAACTCCTCGATCACGTCGAAGCGCATCAGCCCGACGAGATAGTCGCGCAAGGATGCGGCATAGAGCCAGTAGGGAAAGGGCAACGCGGCCGGCAGCGCCGGGTCGCCCGTGCACCAGTAGTCATCGACGCCGATGACCAGCGCCTCGGCCGTGGCCGGGTGGTGGCGCAGGAACCAGTCGATCAGCACCATCGCTTCGCGGGGGCGGCTGCCCGGCGCGATCAGCGAGACGAAGGGAACCCCGGTCGCCTGCGTCAGCCGCTCGGGCGAGATCAGCTGGATATGGGAGTTGCCGAAGATCGCGGCGCGAAAGGCGGGGTCGCGCCCGCGGCTGGCGGCGGCGGTGCGCGGGCCCTGCGGCCGCACGCCCTCGCTGAAGCTCAGCGGGGTGCGGCCGGTGTCGTAGGGGTCGAGCAGGACGGCGAGCGTGAGCGTGCCGATCAGCGCCGCCGCCGCCGTGACCGCAAAGGCGCGCACGAAGCCGCCCCAGCGCGCGGCCGGTGCGGGCTTGCCGGGCTCAGAACTGGAAGTAGATGAACTCATAATTCCCGTCTTCGCCGATCTTGAACAGGATGAGGACGAACAGCAGCGCGACGACCACCGCAAGCCAGCGCGCCGGCGGCAGCCTGTGGACCAGCGCCCAGGCGCTGGGGCCGATGATGGCGAAGGCGGCTGCGGGCAGCAGCGCGCGCCATTTGAAGCCCGAGCCGATGGGCGCCAGGCCGATGAGGCCCTTGTAGATCGCCAGCGCCGCCTCGAAGCCCGTGGCGCGGAACAGCACCCAGCACAGGGTCACGAAGACGAAGGTCAGGAGCCAGCCGAGCGGAGCCGGCATCGGCCAGCCGGCCCGGCGCCAGAGCAGGGCTGCGATCAGCGCCAGCCCGTGCGCCGCGCCCCAGGCCACATAGGTCAGCCCCGCGCCATGCCACAGCCCGCCCAGCGCCATGGTGGCAAAGAGCGCCCAGACCTGCCGCGGCAGGCCGTGCCGCGAGCCGCCGAGCGCGATGTAGAGATAGTCGCGCAGGAAGCGCGACAGCGTCATGTGCCAGCGCCGCCAGAAATCCTGGATGCTCGCCGCGCGGTAGGGCGTCTCGAAATTTGGCGGCAGCACGATGCCGAAGAGCAGGGCCAGCCCCAGCGCCATGTCGGTGTAGCCGGAAAAGTCGAAATAGATCTGGAAGGTGAAGGCGAGCGTGCCCTGCCAGGCCTGCGCGACCGTGACGACCTGGCCGGCGGCGGCCGCTGCGAAGACCGGGTTGGCGTATTCCGCCAGCGGATCGCCGAGCAGCACCTTCTTGGCGAGGCCGGCGGTGAGCAGCAGGAGACCGCGGCCGAAGCGCTCCATGGCGTCGGGGCGCTGATAGGGCCGCTCCTCGAACTGGTGCATGATCTCGCGCCAGCGCACCAGCGGCCCCGCCAGCACCTGCGGGAAGAAGGCGATATAGAGCCCGTAGCGGACGAGATCGAAGCGCGGCGCCTGACCGCGGCGCAGATCGGTCAGGTACATGACATGGTGGAAGGTGAAGAAGGAGATGCCGAGCGGCAGCGCCAGATCGAGCTTCGGCGCCGACAGGTCGGGGAGGGCGGCGGCGAGCCCGGCGAAGAAGTTGAAATACTTGAACAGCGCGAGAACGGCGAGGTTGGCGATGATCGCGGCCGTGATCAGCGCGCCGGAGCGGGTCTTCTGGAAGCCTTCCGCCGCCAGCCAGTTGACCAGGATCGAGGTCATCAGCAGCGGCAGGAAGCGCCAGTCCCACCAGGCGTAGAAGGCGAGCGACAGAACCAGCAGAAGGGCCAGCCTCCAGGCCGGCGCGAAACGCTCGACCAGCGCGTGAAGCACGAGCGCCAGCGGCAGGAAGGCGAGCAGGAAGGCGAAGGAGTTGAAGAGCATCGGGCCGGCGGGGTCGAGGGACGGGCCGGGTTAGCCGATTATGCGGAGGCTGTCATGTCGGGGCGGGGCGCTGGTGCGCGCGCCCCCCTCACAACGGAATGTTGTCGTGCTTCCTCCACGGCCGCTCGACGCTCTTGGTCCTGAGCATGGCGAGCGCACGCGCGATGCGGCGGCGCGTGCCGTGGGGCATGATGACCTCGTCGATATAGCCGCGCTCGGCCGCGACGAAGGGCGACATGAAGCGGTCCTCATATTCCTTGGTCTGGCGCGCGATGGTCTCGGCGTCGCCGCCGCGGAAGATGATCTCGACCGCGCCCTTGGCGCCCATCACCGCGATCTGGGCGGTCGGCCAGGCGTAGTTGACGTCGGCGCCGATATGCTTGGAGGCCATCACGTCATAGGCGCCGCCGAAAGCCTTGCGGGTGATCACGGTGACCAGCGGCACGGTGCACTCGCTGTAGGCGTAGAGCAGCTTGGCGCCGTGCTTGATCAGCCCGCCATATTCCTGCGCCGTGCCCGGCAGGAAGCCGGGCACATCGACGAAGGTGACGATCGGGATCTCGAAGGCGTCGCAATAGCGCACGAAGCGCGCGGCCTTGCGCGAGGCGTCGGAGTCGAGCACGCCGGCCAGCACCATCGGCTGGTTGGCGACGACGCCCACGGTGCGGCCCTCGATGCGGCCGAAGCCGGTGACGATGTTGCCGGCGTAAGCGCCTTGAATCTCGAAGAAGTCGCCCTCGTCGAGCGTCTTCAGGATCAGCTCCTTGATGTCGTAGGGCTTGTTGGGATTGTCGGGCACCAGCGTGTCGAGGCTCATGTCGACGCGGTCGGGCACGTCGAAGCTCGGCCATTCCGGCACGCCCGCCGTGTTGTTGGCGGGCAGGAAATCGAGCAGCCGGCGCACCTGCAGCAGCGCCTCGACATCGTTCTCGAAGGCGCCGTCGGCGACCGAGGATTTGCTGGTGTGGACCTTGGCGCCGCCGAGTTCTTCCGAGGTCACGGTCTCGTTGGTGACGGTCTTCACCACATCGGGGCCGGTGACGAACATGTAGGAGGTGTCACGGACCATGAAGATGAAGTCGGTCATCGCGGGCGAGTAGACGTCACCACCGGCGCAGGGGCCCATGATGACGGAGATCTGCGGGATCACGCCCGAGGCGGCGACATTGCGCTTGAAGACCTCGCCATAACCGCCGAGCGCCGCCACGCCCTCCTGGATGCGGGCGCCGCCGGCATCGAACAGGCCGATGATGGGGGCGCGCATCTTCAGCGCCATGTCCTGGATCTTGACGATCTTCTGGGCGTGGGTTTCCGAGAGCGAGCCGCCGAAGACGGTGAAGTCCTTGGAGAAGACGAAGACGGTGCGGCCATTGACCGTGCCCCAGCCGGTGACGACGCCGTCGCCGGGGATCTTCTCGGCCTTCTCCATGCCGAAATCGACGCAGCGATGCTGCACGAACATGTCGAACTCTTCAAACGAGTCCCTGTCGAGCAGCAGTTCGATGCGCTCGCGGGCCGAGAGCTTGCCCTTGCCGTGTTGCGCGGCGATGCGCTTGGCGCCGCCACCCTGGCGGGCGCCTTCGCGACGATCTTCGAGCTGTTCGAGAATGTCTTTCATGAGGGACGCCCCGGAGCCGACGAAAGGTTCTGTGGCTTCCGGATTAAGCGGGCGTGGGACGCGAGTCCATCAGCCCTTGTGCGGACGCACCAACTATCGCGGGGTCCGGTCACGGGCGAGCACGTTAAAGCACCCGTCATTGCGAGGATCGAAGCGACGAAGCAATCCAGAGCGCCCGGCACGTGGCTCTGGATTGCTTCGCTGCGCTCGCAATGACGGAGAACGTCACCCCTGCATGAGCAGCAGCGCCGCAGCGTCGAACTCCGTCCGGCGGATGGCGCGGCGCTCGGCGGCGTCCTCGTCCTGGCCCCAGATGCCGATCTGGTAGTCCTCGTCGCAATGGGCGGCGGCCCAGATCGTGTCGGCGTCGCGCAGGCCCGCCGCCAGCGCCAGCATCAGGATGGTCGAGCCGGTCAGCGTCATGACGTTGTGGGCGCCCGCCAGCGCGACGGGGGCGGGGATGGCGGCGACATGGCGGGCCACCGCCTCGAGCGTGGTCGGAGGCTGCTGCGCGAAGACGATGCCCTGCGCGAGGATGAAGCGCGCGCCGATCCTGGCTTCGACCTCGTGGCGGATCGGCTCCCAGAGGGCCTCCTGCCGCGCGACAAGCTCCTGCGGCTCGCTGGCGCGATAGCAGAGCGCGTCGGAGCCGGCATAGCGGACGATCTCGGCGCGCACGGCCTCGTGCTGGTCGGCGACGCCGTCCAGCGCCGAATTCACCAGCCGGGTCAGCGGCATCCGGGCGGGATCGATCTTTTCGCTCGGCGCGTGCCATTCGGCGGCGAGCGCGTCGGCGACGGGGCGGGAGGCCACGGCTAGCGGGTTGCGGGCCGGGGTGCGGGCGGTGCGGCCATCGAGCGCGACATGGAACCGCCCGTCGCGCTCGAGCACGGCGGCGTGTTCGTAGAAGCGGCTCGGCAGGGCGTTGCGCATCGCCTTCTGGGCGGCGGCGACGGGATCGGGCTGGCGCTGGCCGGCAGCACCGAAGCGGGCGAGGAAATCATCGGTCGACATGGGCCGCGCTTTAGCACGGCTCCATGGCGCGGTCAGCCGCCGAAACGGTCCCGCCAGGCCGGCAGCGCGCCCGCGAAGGGCAGGGCGGTGGCGGCATGGACGCCGCGCGCCACCGCGCGAGCCAGCACGTCGGCGGCCGTAGTGCAGAGTTCGGTCAGGGCGAAGGCGTCCGAGGGCGCGCCGCTGTGCCCGGTCGCGGCGGCGAAGACAATGTCGCCGTCGAGCGCGCCATGGGAGGGTCGTAGCGTCCGCGCCAGCCCGTCATGGGCGGCGAGCGCCAGGCGCTTGCACTGCGCCTTGGTCAGGACCGCGTCGGTCGCGACCAGGGCGATGGTGGTGTTCTGGCCGGCCCCGCCCTTGAAGCGCAGGCCGAGTTCCTCCGCCGAGATGTGGGCCGGCCAGCCGCGCCCGCCGAACTCGCCGTCGCGTTCATAGGGCGCCGCCCAAAAATGCGGGCCGTCGCCGATCGTGGCGCTGCCGACGGCGTTGACGGCGACCAGCGCGCCGACGATCTGCCCGGTGGCGGCCCGGGCGCTGGCGGAGCCGAGTCCGCCCTTCAGGCTGGCGGTGGTCGCGCCGAAGCCGGCTCCGGCCGTGCCCAGGGCGAAATCGGCGGCGGCGTTGGACGCTGCCTGGGCGCCCAGCCTTCGATAGGGCGCTTCTTGCCCGCCCTTCGCCCAGGGCTTATCGCCGCCATTGAGCAGGTCGAACAGGATCGCCTGCGGGACGATCGGTACGCGCAAGGGGCCTATGGGGAAGCCGCGGCCCTGGGCGGCGAGATGGGCCATGACGCCGTCGGCCGCCGCCAGCCCCCAGGCCGAGCCGCCCGACAGCACGATCGCGTCGACATGCTCGACCGTCATCTCCGGCTCGAGCAGGGCGGTGTCGCGCACGCCGGGCGCGCCGCCCAGGATCGCGACGGAGGCGACCGTCGGGCGCTCGAACAGGGCGACGGTGACGCCGGTGGCGGCTTGAGCGTCCTGCGCCTGCCCGACCAGGACGCCGCGGACATCGGTGATGAGATTGCGCATCGGTCTTCGAAGCCGTGGGAGGGCGGGGAACGCAGCGGACACCGGGGCGTTACATTACCGACTGTTCATGATTGCGTCATCGCAAGGACAGCGCCGCAGGGCCAAGGTAGCCCTCATCGCGAACCGGCCTCGAGACCCGCACAGCGACTGTTCCATCCGCCTGCCTCCACGGGAGAATCCGCATGAAACCTATCGCACTGATCGCAGCCACCTCCATCGCTGCACTGGCCGCGAGCTTCGCGATCGCCCAGCCCCAGCCGATCCCGCCCGCCGGTGGCGACCGCGACGGCCCGCGCCAGGAGCGCTCCGAGCGTTCGGACCGCTCCGAGACCCGCGAGCAGCGCCGCAGCGAATGGCGCGAGCAGCGCGGCGAGCGCATGCAGGCCCGGCTCAACGAGCGCCTCGCCAAGCTGCGCACCGACATGAAGCTCAAGCCCGAGCAGGTGCCGCTGTTCGAGCGCGTCGAGGCGGTCATCAAGAAGCGGGCCGAGGAGCGCCGCGACGGCTGGGCGGCGATGCGCGAGCAGCGCGAGACCTTCCGCGACGCCGACCTGATGGAAAAGCTCGACATGATGTCGGGCCGGCAGGGCGAGCGCGCTGCAAGCTCCAAGGAACTGGCCGACGCCGTGCGCCCGCTCTGGACCACGCTCAGCGACGAGCAGAAGACCGTGGCGCGCCGCGCCGTGCGCGAGACGATGGCCGAGGGCCGCGACATGATGCAGCGCATGCATGAGCGCATGGACGGCCATCGCGGCGGCCGCGGTCCGCACGACGGCGACCATGGCCCGCGCCGCTGGCGCGACGAGGGTGGCGAGCGCGGCGACCGTCGCGGCTGAGCGACGATCCATTCGACGATCAGGGGGCGGCTCGCGAGAGCCGCCCTTTTTTCGTGCGCTCAGGTGCCCACCGCGTCGGTGACGCATTTCTTGGTGAAGCTGGTCTTGGCGGCGCCGAACAGCTTCTTGTCGGCCGCCTGCTTGTCGCAGGTTGCGCCGGCGTCCTTCTCGCATTTGGTCAGGAAGCTGGTCTTGGCCGCGCCGTTGAGCTTCTTGTCGCCGGCCTGCACGGCGCAGCTCTGGGCCTGGGCGAAGGTCGAGAAGCAGGTCAGCACGAGGGCTGCCATCAGGGTTTTCGTCATCGCAGGTGTTTCCCGGTGGTGATTCGCAAGGGGTGCGCGCCCAAGGGTTATCCCGGCGGCAGGCGAGGGCAAGCGGCATTTGCGCCCGCGCCGCCACGATTCCGCCGCACCCGCTAACAGCCTGCGAAACAAAGCAGAAACGCCGGTTTACCCTATGCGTTCAACTTCGATTCATGTGTTTGCGTTTACGTTTCGGAAGCGATTGCGAAACAAAGTTCCAGTGTGATGTGCAAGGAAGGAAAAGCCATGAAGGCGACATGGTCGATCTGGGCGATGCGGGGCTTCATCGGTCTCGTCTTCGTCGCCAGCCTGTTTGGACCCTATGCGCTGTCGATCCTGATCGGCTGCCTGGGCTTCGGCTGCTACTGGTTCCGCGACGAGGTCGGCTCGCATCTGTGAGGCGCGGACAGCGCCCGGGCCCTGCGATGTCCCCGTTCAGCCGCGGGTGATGACGGGCACGCCGATCAGCAGCGGGTGCAGCCAGAGCGCGAAGACCACATAGAGCGCCAACCCCGCGACGATCGCGATGATGTCGCGGCGGCCGAAGGCGACACCGGCCATGGCGGCGCTGCGCGCGATTTCCTCGGGCCGGCGCTTGGTCGAGATGCGAGCCATCACCGCCCAGGCCAGGAAGCCGCCGAACAGGAGCATGCTGCCGAGATCGCCATTGGCGAGGAGATGGGCGGTGGCCCAGATCTTCACGGCCAGCAGCATCGGGTGCTTGACGCGCGACAGGAGCCAGGAGGGCCGCTTGCCGACGCCGAGCAGGATGAAGATCGGTAGGTTGAGCAGGAGCGCCAGATGCCGCGTCCAGACCGGCGGCTCCCAGACGACCGTGTAGCCGGCCGCGCGCTGGAGCCCGTAGCCATAGATCAGCAGCACGAAGCCGATGATGGAAACGGCCGAATACAGCCCCTTGTAGCCGCCCGCGCCGAACCGCTCGATCAGCCTTGCGCGCAAATCGCGCTTCATCGTGAGCGCATGCATGCCGAGGAACAGGACGAGGCCGAGGATCAGGACGAGCATGCGGAGGACGCCTCAGGTTGGAGCGATTCCAACCATGGACTGGCGGGGTGGGGGCCGCAACTGGGTGGTGGCGGATGGGGCCCTATGTTGACTGCCGACGCTTCAGAAATGCCAGTGCCCGTTCCAGTTGCCGCCCGCATAGAAGCTAGTTTCGCCTGAGGTGCCGCGCACAAAGCGGCCAATCATGAAGGCGTTCTGGTCGCGACGTACGCGGGGCTGACCGGCCCAAATCATGAAACCGTGGGTACACGATGTGACCGTCGCAAAGACTGGAAAGTAGTCTTCAGGCGCATTCTTGGCCCTACCGCTCAGGATGCGTGCTGCGCCTATCAAGGTGGCGCCGATTTCGTCTGGGGCTGGCCGGAAACCGCGTGCATCGATGGGTACGTGTTTGGACGCTCGATCGAAGTCCGCCCCGACGTTCGTGAAGTGGACCTCGATGACCTCGGCACCATTGAGGACGTCGCTCGGCGGTGGCTCGTCGAAAAGAAGCTGATCGCCGCCAAGCCGGCATGCGTCCGCTTTCGAAGACAGCAGAGTTAGCGCCGCAACTATCAAAAATGCTGAAACTGATCGTGGCCTGGCCAATGTAAACGTCCTCTCCGCCGGCCTATGATGCCTCATAGGTCGTCGGGAGTCCCGACCCTGTAGGGCTGTTGGTGGTCGATAGCGCGAGCATCTGTGACGCTGCCGGCTTGCTCTCGGTCCCGGCAGGCGCCCGTGAGGTCGCCTACAGAAACGCGAGGGTGCCGCAGGGGGATTTGGAGTGGGGGCGGTGAGAGGAAGGCTGAGAAATTTTCGTCCCTGAAAATCCGGAAAGTATTGGCATCCGTTCACGGAATTGACTGCTATTCGGTTGCCTCCAGCTTCTTTTTCAGAAAGCCCATGATCGGATCCAGCATTTCCTTCCCGACGATAGCAGCTCCCTCTCCCCCACTGAAAAGAAGCCAAAGGTCATCCATCGTTAGCGGGACACCTGATAGGCGCGAGCTCAAGTCCCGAATGATAGCGGCCATTGCTAGTGCGAATGGGATTTCGCTTTCCTCGCTTAACCCATCCCCCTCGTCGTTGAGCTGGGTGAATGCCTGTAAACTAGAGACAATCGGTTCAAAAAGCGGATTGTTGGAGTATTTCTCGGTAAAATCGTTCGCAACGTACCGCATTAGCCGATAGACGCGCGTGCGTTGCTCCTCAACAACCTTGCGGATTTCATCTAATTTTCGACGTGCCGAAAGTCCCGCTGCCGCATTTAATCGAGCTAGCGAGGCATCCATCTCGCGACCAAAATGCCACCTCTCTATTCTCGCGAAGAGGTCTTTTAATAAGTTCTGCCCGTGCCCCTCGACTACTAGTCGCTCAAGATGAGCTTGCATAGGTTCGGGCTTGATCAGATTCAAGCCGAGCTTCTCGACCATCGTCTCCTGAATATCGGCAGGCGGGTGGTCCGCGTGAGGGTCAATAAATACGGTGATCGTACGGTCTAGCGCTCTCTCAATAACGCCGAGATGCACGCCGAAAGTGAGGCACTGGAACAAGGAGAGTAGAGCAGCGGCTCGGCCTGAGGCCGAGGATGTCATTAGAATGATAGTGTGCCCGAATGCGAACGGATTGTTTGGGAGAGATCTGGTGGTCGTATCACTTTCCCACCATACAAAATCATTCTCCCCTTGCCCTTGAATGAAATCCTTTAACGGCTCCATTCCCCTTTGCCGCGCTTCGTCACGAAAATAGTGAGCAAAGAATGTGAGAGCTACATAGCCGACTGCCTGGAGTCCTTCGGGGCCTCCAAGCTTGAGCTGAAGGTGCATCCGCTCGCTGCTGTTGGCGTGGCTCGGGTCTGCTCTTTTGACCACTCCAGTAGAGACGATGAGGGGTTCGCCCGTCTGAGATTGTACGTTGAGAACGCGAGGTCGATTAGAGTGATCGGGACGAACGCCCAACAAGGCATTGACCATCACAAGTTGTTCCGCGAGCGTCGCCGCTAGACGTGAAAATCCGTTATTGTGCCTGCCGCAGTAGATACCTCGGTTGACTCGCCGACCGCCGAGAGCTGCCGGGAAGATGTGCTCTCCCGAGTTCGCGGCCTCGCCGCAGATTATGCAGGTTCTGGAAGTCTTCGCCGTCAACCTCATCTCCGCCGCAAGCTGCGCTCAGGACGAGAAGCGCCAGTTGACGATTTGCAGAGTAGGCGGGCCGGAGCGAAGGCTCAACGGCTGGAACGACGATGCGCCCACAAAAAGCGTGTGGGAGAAGGCATGTGGGGGAGGGCAAAAACTCGCCATCCCCCAGAATACTCCGGCAAACGGGCCTTGCGGCCCGCGCCCATTCGATCAGCGCGAGTAGAACTCGATGACCAGGTTGGGTTCCATCTGCACCGCATAGGGCACGTCCGTCAGCGTCGGCGTGCGGGTGAAGGTGGCGGTCGACTTGGTGTGGTCGGTGTCGAGATAGTCGGGCACGTCACGCTCGGCCAGACCGGCCGACTCGATGACGATGGCGAGCTGGCGCGAGCTCTCCTTGACCGCGATCACGTCGCCCGGCTTCACCTGGTAGGAGGCGATGTTGACGCGCTTGCCGTTGACCGTGACATGGCCGTGGTTGACGAACTGACGGGCTGCGAAGACCGTCGGCACGAACTTGGCGCGGTAGATCACGGCGTCCAGGCGGCGCTCGAGCAGGCCGATGAGGTTCTCGCCCGAGTCGCCCTTCAGGCGGATCGCCTCGGCGTAGTAGCGGCGGAACTGCTTCTCGGAGATCGAGCCGTAATAGCCCTTCAGCTTCTGCTTGGCGCGCAGCTGCGTGCCGAAGTCGGACGGCTTGCCCTTGCGGCGCTGGCCGTGCTGGCCGGGGCCGTATTCACGACGGTTGACCGGGGATTTCGGGCGGCCCCAGATGTTCTGACCGAGACGGCGGTCAATCTTGTATTTCGCCTCATGGCGCTTCGACATATCGCGTGTCCTCTTGAGTTCGCGAATTGAGGACCGCGCCCTCCTGCTCTCCCGCATGGGGCGGGAGCGACAGATCCGGCTTCCGAAGAAAGCGGATCACGGGTGCGGAAAAAAGCCACGCGGGCCTTTTGGGCCCGCGCGACGTGTGCCTAGAACCATTTGTGACGGCGTTTGTCAAACAGGAAGGCATCATTCTCGGGCTTGACCCGAGAATCTCTGAGGCCAGAAGGCGCTGGTTTCCGAGATGCTCGGGTCAAGCCCGAGCATGACGTGGGGCCTCAATTGCCCAGCGGCATCGGCTCGATGAGGATGTCGGCGAGGCCGTAGCCGGCGAGCGCGATGCGCAAGGGTCCGGTGAGGCCGGCGCCGTTCGTGAAGACCGCGACGGCCTCGACGGGGACGTCTGATGCGGGCGCGGGGTGGGGCCCCAGCAATTGCACGACGCGGCGCGCGATGGCGGGCGCCGGGTCGATCCAGGTCACCGGCCAGGGGGCGAGGCGCGCCATCCGCTCCAGCAGCAGCGGATAATGCGTGCAGGAGAGCGTCACGACATCGGTGCGCCGGCCGTCCTGTTCGACGAAGCAGGGGGCGATCTCGGCTGCGATGGCGTCGTCGTCGACCGGCTCGCCCTTCAGCGCCGCTTCCGCCAGGCCCGCCAGCCGCGTCGCGCCGACGAGCGTGACCTCGCAGCCGCCGGCATATTGGGCGATCAGCCCGCGCGTGTAGTCGCGCGCCACGGTGCCGGGCGTCGCCAGCACCGAGATCAGGCGGGATTTCGTCAGCGCGGCGGCGGGTTTGATCGCGGGCACGGTGCCGACGAAGGGCAGGGCGAAGCGCGCCCGCAGCGCCGGCAGCACCAGTGTCGCGGCGGTGTTGCAGGCGATCACCACGAGATCGGGGTGAAAGCGCGCGACCAGCCGCTCCATCACGGCGAGCACGCGGGCGATCAGCTCCGCCTCGCCGAGCCGGCCATAGGGAAAGCCGGCATCGTCGGCGGCATAGACGACATGCGCGCCCGCATGCGCCTCCATGGTGCGCGACAGCACGGTGAGGCCGCCCAGCCCCGAATCGAAGACGAGGATGGTCGGCGTGGGCCGTGGCAGCACGGCCAGGCGCGAGGCCATTCCGGCCAGAAGATCGAGCTGCATGGATGGGGCCTGCCCGGGTGACGAGCGGCCGATTCCGCCAGAGGCCGGTTAAGAGACCGTCAAGAGGGCGCAAAGATGACCGCGCGCTGTGTCGGGCGGGCCTGTAAGCTGGCGGTGTGGGGCCGGCGGTTCGCGGCGAACTCAATGATGGCCAGGGTGGTTCAGGTAGGCCTTCAGGCCTTGATCCGCGCCACGGCGGCTGCCGCGGCGCGTCCCGCCAGCGTTGCGCCGCCGACGGTCATGGCGCCGCCGCCGGCCGTCGCCTCGCCGGCGATGAAGAGGCGCCCGCCGATCGGCTCGGCGAGCTGTTCGCGCGCCGCCTCGCGGCCGGGCAGGCAGACCGAATAGGAGCCTAGCGAATACGGGTCGGTCCACCAGGCGGGGAAGGAGATGCCTGTCACGGCCTTGCGGATGTCGGCGCCGATCATGGTCGACAGCAGGTCGGTGAGATGCGCGCGTGCCGCGTCGGGGCCGGCCGCCGAGAGCTCGCGGGCATAGTCGCCGCCGCAATAGGCGATGATCAGGTCCTTGTCCTCGGGGAACAGGTCGACATTCATCAGCCGCTTCGGCGAGCCGGCCTCGAGGAAACTCATGCCCGGCGTGATGCCGAAGCGGTCGCCCTCGACCTTGAGCGCGATCTTGGTCAGCGCGCCCATGCCGATGCCGCCGAGCGCATCGCGGGTGCGGGCGGGCAGCTCCGGCGTGAAGCGGATCGCTCCGGCCTTGAGCACGCCGACCGGCACGGTGATGATGCAGGCGTTGGCCCGCAGCGTCCCCGAGGGCGTGGTGACGCTCACGCCCGGCCCGTCCCAGCGGATCTCGCTCACGGGCTGGTTGAGGCGGATGTCGAGGCCCGCGCCGTGGCGCGCGACGAGGTTGCCATAGCCGGAGGGGACCAGGAGATCGTCGCCGGCCCAGAGGCGCTGATAGTCGCGCGCGGAAATCCTGTCGGATTCCTCGCCGATCGAGAGCAGCAGCCCCGAGGAGGCGATCTGCGACAAATCGGGGCCGAGATCGCCGAGCAGATCCTTCACCGAGAGGTCGCGCTTCGCGAGATCGACCGTCTCGAGCCGGCGGTCGATCTGGCCGAAGGCGCCGCGCCGCTTCTGCCGGTCGGCCTCCGCCATCGGCTTGCCGTCGGCAAAGACGCGGAAGCCGCCGCCCCAGGACTCGTCAGTGGTCTCGACGCCGAGGTCGCGCGCGATCTGGACCCAGGGGTTGCGCTCGGCCCAGTGGATGAACATCGCGCCGGCGTCATAGGACGGGCCGAGCGATGAATCGGTGAAGGCGCGGCCGCCGACGCGCGCGCGCGCCTCCAGCACGATCGCCTGGCGGCCTGCCGCCTTCAGGTCACGGGCGGCGGCGATCCCGGCCGCGCCGGCGCCGATGACGATCACATCGGCCTCGGCCGCGTGCCCGTAGCCCGGCAAAGCCAAAGACGCCGTCATCGCAGCCGATCCCGTCAACATCATCCGTCGGTCGAGCATGGGTCGCGGGGGTCCTGTTCAGCCCGCTCATCTTGGGCTCGTAACGCTGCGTTGCAACAGGAAGGTGTCGCCGGTGGGGCAGGGCGCGATCACGAGATCGGGAGGGCGCGCGGCCGGTGCGCGTGCGTCGCGGGGCGTCTCTTTAGACCAATGAAAAAACAAGTCTTCATTGGATCGATTTAAGCAGTGTGCTGCCGTTGCATCGAAGGTTGTTCTTGATGCGGCGGACGATTGACAGTCTTCGACTCTGTCCATAACCGAAGAGAGCCTTATCGAGCGTATAAGGCCTTGTTTATATTCATTTTAACTTTCAAGACGCGGGGCGCTCGGTCCTCCGCGGCGGCAAGGACGGGTCAAGGCGATGGGGATCTCTTCAGGCAGGTTGCGCGAGGGCGTCGCGCTCGGAACGCTGGCGGTGATGGTGATGGCCTCGCCGGCCCTGGCGCAGCAATCATCCCGCAGCCGCACGGCGCCCGCGGTGCAGGCCGCCGAAGCGCCGGTGACGCTCGATCAGATCACGGTCGAGGGGCAGGGCGCGCCCGGAGGCGCGCTGCTCGCCGGCCCCACCACGACCCGTACGACCCGCGCGGAACTCGACCGCCAGCAGGTTCAGAGCCTGTCCGACCTCGCCAACCGCGTCGAGGCCGGCATCAGCTTCAACCGGCAGAACAACTCGATCAACATTCGCGGCCTCGACGGCGCCCGTGTCCTGACGACCGTCGACGGCATCCGCCAGCCCTTCCTGATCGACACCCGCCTCAACCGCGGCGGCGGCACCGCCTTCGATTTCGACTCGCTCTCGACGCTCGATCTGCTGCGCGGTCCCAGCGGCGGCAGCACGCTCGGCGCCGGCTCGCTCGGCGGCGTTCTGGCGGTGCGCACGCTCGATCCCGAGGACATCATCCGCAACGGCCGCAGTTATGGGGCGCTCGCCAAGACCGGCTTCGACAGCACCGACAAGGCCGTGTTCGGCAGTGCGGCGGGCGTCGCGCGCTGGAACAACACCTGGGCCCTGATCCAGGGCGGCTTCCGCAGCGGCCAGGAGACCAGCAACGGCGGCAACGTCAAGACGGTCGGCGCGGCCCGCACCGAGCCGAACCCGCGCGACTTCGACCAGTACAGCTTCCTCGCCAAGCTCTACCAGTATTCGGACGATCAGGCGCACCGCTTCGGCCTGACCGCCGAGACTTTCAAGCGCTCCGACCGGATCGACAACCGCGACAACACGGTCTCTCTGACCGGCAACTACCGTCCCGGCTCCTACCGGTCGGGCGAAGATGTCGAGCGCAACCGCGTCTCGCTGAGCTACGACTACAAGCTGCCGGGCTCGTTCTTCGACGAGGCGCATGCGGTCGCCTACTGGCAGCGCCTGAAGCGCAACGACCTCACCACCGCCTACCGCTACACCAGCATCGTCGGCCCCTATGGCCGCAACAACGAGAACGAGGAAGAGGCCTACGGCCTCAACGGCCACGTCATCAAGAATTTCAACACCGGGATGCTGTCGCACAAGCTCATGGCCGGCACCGAATTGCGGATGTCGAGCCTCGAGCAGTACAGCGCCGGCTATGACGCGTGTCCGGCCCGGCCCGCCTCAGGCATCTACGCGGGCGCCTTCACGACCTGCAACAACATCCCCACAAACCAGGCCGAGCAGCCCAAGGTCGATGGACGTCTCGCCGGCTTCTATATCCAGGACGAGATCGGCCTGCTTGACAACCGCCTGCGCCTGACGCCGGGCCTGCGCTACGACTGGTATGAGGAAAAGCCGCAATACACGCCGGCCTATTCGAACGGCGCTTCGCGCCCGACCGGCCTGCCCGCCGCCTCCAGCGACTCGGCCTGGTCGCCGCGCATCCGGCTCGAATACGAGGTTTTGAAGAACACGCCCTGGTTCAAGGACGTCACGGTCTTCGCGCAATGGGCCAAGACCTTCCGCCCGCCGACCGCGAGCGAGCTTTATGGCCGCTTCGGCTCGCCGACGACCTATCTGCGCACCGGCAATGCGGATCTGCGCCCCGAGACCGGCAACGGCATCGATGTGGGCTTCCGCTTCGGCGACAAGGCCTTCGGCGGCTCGCTGACCTATTTCCACACCGACTACCGCAATTTCATCGACACCTATCAGGTCCAGGCCGCCTGCGTCGGCGGTCTCTACTGCCAGGGCGGCATCACCGGTTATCGCAATGTTGCAAGGGCCGAAATCCAGGGCTTCGAGGCGAACATGCAATACGCCTTCGCGCCGAACTGGCTGGTGCGCGGCTCCTTCGCCTACACCCGCGGCCAGAACAAGGACGACAACACCTTCCTGAATTCGATCGCCCCGATGCAGGGCATCGTCGCGGTCGCCTATGGCACCGAGCGCTGGGGCGCCGAGGTCTCGACCAAGCTCGCCGGCAAGCGCGACGACGTGTCGACATCCGGTACGGATACCGGCTTCAAGGCGCCCGGCTACGCGATCTTCAACGCCTCGGCCTGGTGGAAGCCGCTGCCGCAGGTCGCCGACCTCGAACTCCAGATCGGCGTCTACAACATCTTCGACCGCAAATACTGGGACGCGGTGAACGTTCCGCTCTCGCGTCCCCAGGCCCGCGACTACTACACCGAGGCCGGTCGTACGGTGAAGGCGACGGTAAAGTACCAGTTCTGACGAGCCTGCGTTTCGAGACCCGGCACTGTCAGGGCCGGCCCTTCGGGGCCGGCCTTTTTGTTGGCGGCTGTGTCCTGCGGTGATCAGCGGGACCGGGCGATGGCGGGCGTGTTCGAACCCGGCTGCCGCAGGGCTGCCCAGAGGGCGGCCAGCATCAGCCCGCCGGCCAGCAGGAAGGTCATCTGCATCCCGTGGGTGATCGCCATCGGGGACGCCTGCCCGACGTCGCCGGTTCCGACGGCGAGGGCGAAGACAGCGCTCATGGCGGATGCGCCCAGGACTAGGCCGATATTGCGGGACAGTCCGAGCAGGCCGGAGACCACACCGCGCTGGTCCCTGGCCACATCCGCCAGAACGCCGGTATTGTTCGCAGCCTGGAAGAGCTGGTAGCCGGGCGTCAGGATGAGGACGGCGATGATATAGCCGGTGACACCGAGCCGGTCCGGAAGCAGCGACAGACCCAGGCAGCCGGCTGATAGCAGGGCCAGCCCGGTCGCGAGAACCGGCCGATAGCCCCATGCATCGACCATCCGTCCCGATGGAACGCCGCTGAGGATCGAGATCGCCGGCCCGACCGACATGACAAGCCCGATGACAGCCGCCTGCAGACCGAGGCTAAGGCCCAGATAGAACGGGCCGACGACCAGCGTCGTCATCATGACGGCCGCGACCACGATGTTGAGCAGGAGGTTGAGCCGCAAGCCGCGGTCCGGCCAAACCCAACGGGGCGCCCGGCGGCCGTCCTGCTGCGGTGCATCTTGCGGCAACGACGTCATCGCGAGAACCAAGGCCAGGAGCGCCATCGGCGCCTGGATCAGGAAGATCCCCCGCCAGCCGCCGGCGCCGAGCAGCACGCCGCCGAGCGCGGGGCCAAGCGCTGTTCCCAGCGCCGACATCGTGCCCATCAGGCCCATGGCCCGCCCGATCCGCGCTTCGCCCGCCGTCTCCCGCATCAGCGCCATCGACAAGGTCATGAGAACGGCCGCCGCGACGCCCTGCAGGGCCCGCGCGCCGACCAGTAGCCAGAGATTCGGCGCGAGACCGCAGAGCAGGGACGACACGGCGAACAGGGCCAGGCCGGCGAGGTGCATGCGCCTCAACCCGTGGATGTCACCAAGCCGCCCGACAACGACGGAGGAGAGGGTCAAGGTGGCCAGATAGGCGATGACGACCCCTTGAACCTGATGGAACGGCGCCGAGAATGCCGCGGCGAGGGTCGGCAGAGCGATGTTGGCGATGCTGGTGCCCAGCGACGCCAGCAGCATCGACAGCGCCAGGGTGGTCACAAGGGTGCGGTTCGTCTCCCCGGAAACGGATGATTCAATGGGGCGCATGTCGTTGTCCTCTTGCCTGATCGGTCGTGTGAGGGCAGCGTACGAATTCAAGTCAACTTGAGGTCAAGCGCCATGTTTCTGGATATTGGCGAGGTCTCCGCCAGAGCCGGGGTCCGCCCTTCGGCCTTGCGCTATTATGAGGAGATCGGGCTGATCGCCTCGGTCGCCCGCCACGGCCTTCGCCGGCAGTTCTCGGTCGAGGTGCTGCTACAGCTCAGGCTGATCGCCTGGGGGCAGTTGGCGGGTTTCTCGCTTGTCGAGATTGCGGGGATGTTCGGCACGAACGGTGCGCCGGACCTGCCGCGTGCGGTCCTGCATGAGAAGGCCGACCGGCTCGACCAGCAGATCCGCGATCTCACGGCGCTCCGCGACACCCTGCGCCATGTCGCGGATTGCCCGGCCCCGACACATATGGAGTGCCCGACCTTCAGCCGCCTGGTCGAGACCGCCGGCCGGCCCGGTGTGTCGCGGGCCAAAGGGCGCAAGCTGAAACCGGCGGGCCGGCGCTGATCCGGGGACAGGCGCCAGGCGCTGCGTCCCGGGCGAGAAGGCGTTCCAACGGCCGGTTTTCGCTCAGGGAACGGAGGGGGACCAGAATTCGTGCGCCTGCGGCTGCAGGGTCGCGAGGCAGCGCGCGAAGGCGGCGGGATCGACATGCCCGCGCAGCACATGGGCGACGTTGGCGATCGCCGTGTCCGGCGAGAAGTTGTGGTCGATGCGCAGTTGCCTGACCTCCGCCGTCATGAGGTCGCGATCCCAGTTCGTGACGCGAGGCACCTGCGGGTCCCAATCCATCACGAACAGCGCCCGCAGCATCGCCGGCAGCACCTGGGCGAAGGCGATCGCCTCGTCGGTGCTCAGCCGCCGCCGGAAGCAGAGCAGCACGCCCTGCGTGGTGGTGTAGGCCTGGTTTCGGGTCGCCAGCCCGGTTTCCTGCGCGACCTCGCCGAGGAAGCGGTCGAAATCCTGCGAGGCGAGGCGGTATTCCATCGGGACGGGCATGTCGGCACCCTGCTGTGTCGTTCAGGCGAAGCGGATACGGGACCGCCTCATTCCCCCTCGACCGGCTTGGGCACGCGCAGCCGTCGCGGCCCCTCGGTCAGAGACTTGAAGACGCCGCGCAGGGTGCGCGCCTCCTGCTCGGTCATCGCCAGCCGGTGCAGGATGTCGCGCAGATTGGCGGTCATGATCTGCTTCTTGCCGGGCGGGAAGAAGCCGCAGAGATCGAGTTCGGCCTCGACATAGTCGAACATCGACAGGACCGTGGCGCGCGTCGCCGGCGGGGAGTCGGCGTGCTCGCGGAAGGGCGGTTGCCCATCGGTCGCCTTGAACCATTCATAGCCCGCCAGCAGCACGGCCTGGGCGAGGTTGAGCGAGGCGAAGGCGGGGTGGACCGGAAAGGTCAGGATCGCGTCGGAAAACGAGATCTCCTCATTGGTCAGGCCGATGCGCTCGCGCCCGAACAGGATCCCGACGCGTTCGCCCTGCACGATCCGACCTGCGATCGGCGGCATCGCCTCGGCCGGCGTCAGCACGCGCTTCATCTGGCCGCGCTCGCGGGCGGTGGTGGCCATGACGAAGTGCAGATCGGCGATGGCCTCGGCGGCGGTCGGATAGAGCCGCGCATTCTCCAGGATATGGGTCGCGCCCGAGGCGGCGGCGGTCGCGCCCTTCTTCAGGCCGCCGCCGCCCGGCCAGCCGTCGCGCGGCGCCACCAGCCGCATCTCGGAGAGGCCGAAATTCGCCATGGCGCGGGCGCACATGCCGATATTCTCGGCCATCTGCGGCTCGACCAGGATGACGACCGGGGCAGGGGCCGTCGCGGGCGGGCGGGTGCGGTCGGTGCCGGAACCGGTCATGGAAAGGGCTCGCTCACAGGAACTGAGAGCGAGCCCTTAACCGATCGGGCGGCTTCGGCAAGACGCGCGGCGCTGGTCAGGCGGCCTGACGGCGTGGCGCCACGGGCTGGCGGGTGGCCGAGCCCTGGGTGCGGAAGGTCGCGACCAGAGCGTTGAGCGTCTGGATCTGGCTCATCAGGGATGTTGCGGAGGCCGCGCTTTCCTCGGCAAGCGCCGCGTTCTGCTGCGTCATCTCGTCCATATGCGCCACCGTCTGGCTCATCTCGTCGATGCCGTTGGCCTGCTCGGCGGAGGCCGAGGAGATATCGGTCACCGTGGTCGAGACCTTGCGCGAGGCTTCGACGATCTGGGTCAGCGCCTCGCCGGCGGAGCGCACCAGCGCCACGCCCTGCTCGACCTCGCGGCCGGATTCGCCGATGAGCCCGGAGATGTCCTTGGCGGCATCGCCGGAACGCTGTGCCAGCGTCCGAACTTCCGATGCCACCACCGCGAAGCCCTTGCCGGCATCGCCGGCGCGGGCCGCTTCGACCGCGGCGTTGAGCGCCAGCAGATTCGTCTGGAAGGCGATGTCGTCGATGACGCGGATGATGTCGGCGATCTTCTGCGAAGCGCTTTCGATCCGGGACATCGCCTCGATGGCATCGGTGACGATTGAGCCGCCCTTTTCGGCAACCGTCATCGCTTCACGGGCCAGGGACACGGCCTCGCGCGAGGCGTTGGCCGAGGCCTTGACCGAGGCGGCAAGCTCCTCGGTGGTGGCTGCGGTCTGCTCGAGCGAGGAGGCCTGTTCTTCCGTGCGCTTCGAGAGGTCGTCGGCGCCCATGTTGATCTCGCGCGCCGAATTGCCGACATCGGCCGAGGTCGCCTGGATGGTGATGACCGTCTCGCTCAGGCGGGCGACCGCGGTGTTGAAGTCGTCGCGCAGTTTCCGGTAGGCCACTGCGACCTCCGTATCGATGCGGCAGGTCAGATCGCCCTTGGACAAAAGGTCGAGCCCGCCCGCCAGCAGCGCCATCACGTCGCGYTGTTCGTCGGCAAGCCGCTGCTGTTCCAGGGCGTTGGCCGCTCGTTCCCGCCCGGTCTGCAGGCGCGTCGCGT
>NNBT01001725.1_pt1 | contig 56154 bp, 47 predicted proteins | sample 1173831 | NCBI WGS metagenome assembly NNBT01 (sample SAMN07173936, study PRJNA388173) | plant metagenome | isolation source: symbiotic tissue sample KVJ10 | place: Norway: Troms, Kvaloya island | reverse complement strand
GACGAAGGATTTCGGCGGCTTCACCGCCGTCAACGGCGTTGACCTCAAGGTCAGACGCGGGACGATCCATGCGTTGATCGGCCCCAACGGCGCCGGCAAGACGACGTGCTTCAACCTGCTGACCAAATTTCTTGCACCCAGCAAGGGCTCCATTGTTTACAATGGCCGCGACATCACCCGCGAGAAGCCGGCCGAGATCGCCCGGCAGGGGCTGGTTCGCTCCTTCCAGATCTCGGCGGTGTTTCCTCAACTCAGCGTCAAGACCAATGTGCGGATCGCACTGCAGCGCAAGCGCGGCGATTCCTTCGACTTCTGGCGCTCGGAAGAGGTGCTGAAGCCGCTCGACGAGGAGGCTTTGCGGCTGGTCGAGGCGGTCGGCCTCTCGGCCTTCGCCGATCTCCCGGCGGTCGAGCTGTCCTACGGCCGCAAGAGGGCGCTCGAGATCGCCACCACGCTGGCGCTGGACCCCGAGATGATGCTGCTGGACGAGCCCATGGCCGGCATGGGCCGCGAGGATGTCGAGCGCATCGAGCAGCTGATCCGCAAGGTCTCGCAGAACCGCACCATCCTGATGGTGGAGCACAACCTCTCCGTCGTCGCCTCGCTGTGCGACCACATCACCGTGCTGGCGCGCGGGCAGGTGCTGGCCGAGGGTGACTATGCCCAGGTCTCGAAGGATCCGCGCGTGATCGAAGCCTATATCGGGTCGGGAGTGGGCCATGCTCACTGACGCCATGACCGCTCCGGCGAAAAGCGGCGCTGCCGCGCCGATGCTGAAGGTGCGCGGGCTGGAGGCCTGGTATGGCGAAAGCCATGTGCTGCACGGCATCGATTTCGACGTGGGCGCGGGCGAGGTGGTGACGCTGCTGGGCCGCAACGGCGCCGGAAAGACCACGACGCTGAAGTCGATCATGGGCGTGATCGGCAAGCGCAAGGGCTCGGTCACGCTGGAAGGCGCGGAGACGATCGGGCTGCCCTCGCGGGCGATCGCGCGGCTCGGCATCGGCTATGTGCCCGAGGAGCGCGGGATCTATGCCTCGCTCAGCGTCGAGGAAAACCTGATGCTGCCGCCGAAGGTCCGGCCCGGCGGGCTCTCGCTCGACGAAATCTTCACGCTGTTTCCCAACATCAAGGAGCGGCTGAAGAGCCAGGGCACCAAGCTTTCGGGCGGCGAGCAGCAGATGCTGGCGATCGGCCGCATCCTGCGCACGGGCGCGCATTTCCTGCTGCTCGACGAACCCACCGAAGGGCTCGCGCCGGTGATCATCGACCAGATCGGCGCCACCATCCGCAAGCTCAAGCAGGACGGCTACACCATCATCCTGGTCGAGCAGAACTTCCGCTTCGCCGCCACCGTCGCCGACCGCCACTATGTCGTCGAGCAGGGCAAGGTCATCGACATGATCCCCAACGCGGAACTCGACGCCAATATCGACAAGCTGCACGGCTATCTCGGGGTCTGATCGACGGTTCGCGGAAGCGCGATCGAGACCTCCAATCCGATCCATATCGGACACCACGTCGCAAACGACGCCATTTCCAGGGAGAGAGACATCATGAAGCTCAAGACATTCCTCGCCACGACCGCATTGACCGCCCTGATGGCGGCACCCGCAGTCGCCCAGCAGATCAGCATCAAGGCCGGCGTCCTCAACGACCGCTCCGGCCTCTATGCCGACCTCTCGGGCGAAGGCTCGGTGATCGCCGCGCGCATGGCGGTCGAGGACTTCAAGGCCGCAGACAAGGGCATCAAGGTCGAGATCGTCTCGGCCGACCATCAGAACAAGCCCGATGTCGGCTCGACCATAGCGCGCACCTGGTACGACCAGGACGGCGTCGACCTGATCCTCGACGTGCCGACATCGTCGGTGGCGCTCGCGGTCAACCAGATCACCCGCGAGAAGAACAAGATCCACATCAACTCCGGCGCGGCCTCCTCCGACCTCAGTGGCAAGGCCTGTTCGCCCAACACCGTGCACTGGACCTACGACACCTATGCCCTCGCCCAGGGCACCGGCGGCGCCATGGTGAAGGCCGGCGGCGACAGCTGGTATTTCCTGACGGCCGACTACGCCTTCGGCCATGCGCTGGAGCGCGACACGGCGGCGATCGTCACCAAGAACGGCGGCAAGGTGCTCGGCGCGGTGCGCACGCCCTTCCCCGGCACGGACTTCTCGTCCTTCCTGCTGCAGGCCCAGGCGTCCAAGGCCAAGGTCATCGGGCTGGCCAATGCCGGCGGCGACACCATCAACTCGATCAAGCAGGCGGGCGAATTCGGCATTGTCGCCGGCGGCCAGAAGCTGGCCGGGCTGCTCGTCTTCCTCACCGACGTGCACTCGCTGGGTCTGGCCACGGCGCAGGGGCTGGTGCTGACCGAATCCTTCTACTGGGACACCAATGACGGCACCCGGACCTGGTCCGACCGCTTCGCCAAGGCCAATGGCGGCAAGAAGCCGACCATGGTTCAGGCCGGCGTCTATTCCGGCATGCTGCACTATCTCAAGGCGGTCGAGGCGGCGAAGTCCAAGGATTCCGCCGCGGTGATGGCCAAGATGAAGGAGATGCCGACCGACGATCCGCTGTTCGGCAAGGGCTCGGTGCGCGCCGACGGCCGCAAGATGCACGACATGTATCTGTTCGAGGTCAAGAAGCCCGCGGAGTCGAAGGGCCCCTGGGACTACTACAAGCAGATCTCGGTTCTGCCGGCCGAGCAGGCCTTCCGCCCGCTTGCCGAAAGCGAATGCCCGCTCGTCAAGAAGTGAGCGGCTGAGGCCCGGGCATCCCGGGCCTCGAACCTCCGGTGTCATTCCGGACAAGCCGCGAAGCGGCGCCGATCCGGAATCCATCCTAGAGCTGTTGCGCCCTTCGATGGATTCCGGGTCTCCGCTTCGCTCCGCCCGGAATGACGGCAGAGGTTGTTTGCGAAGACCCTCCTACGTCCAGATGATCTGAGCCCCGCATGTTCGAGCTTCTCGGAATTCCGCCACAAGCCCTGTTCGGCCAGGTCCTGCTCGGCCTGATCAACGGCTCGTTCTACGCCATCCTCAGCCTAGGGCTGGCGGTGATCTTCGGGCTGCTCAACATCATCAATTTCAGCCATGGCGCGCAGTACATGATGGGCGCCTTCGTCGCCTGGATGTGCCTGACCTATCTCGGCATCAACTACTGGGCGGCGCTCCTGCTGGCGCCGCTGATCGTGGGCGCCACCGGCATCGCGATCGAGCGGCTTTTGCTGAAACGCATCGCCCATGTCGATCATCTCTACGGGTTGCTGCTGACTTTCGGCCTGGCGCTGATCATCCAGGGGCTGTTCCGCAACGCCTATGGTTCGTCGGGCCTGCCCTACCAGATCCCCGCCGAACTGCGCGGGGGCGTCAATCTCGGCTTCATGTTCCTGCCCTGGTATCGCGGCTGGGTCGTCGTCGCCTCGCTCATCGTCTGCCTTGCGACCTGGTTCCTGATCGAGAAGACCAAGCTCGGCGCCTACCTGCGGGCCGCAACCGAGAACCCGACGCTGACCCAGGCCTTCGGCATCAATGTGCCGCTGATGGTGACGCTGACCTACGGCTTCGGCGTGGCGCTGGCGGGCTTTGCCGGGGTGCTCGCGGCGCCGATCTATTCGGTCAACCCCAACATGGGCGCCGACCTCATCATCGTGGTCTTTGCCGTGGTCGTCATCGGCGGCATGGGCTCGATTCTCGGCGCCATCGTCACCGGCTTCTCGCTCGGGCTGGTCGAGGGGCTGACCAAGGTGTTCTACCCGGAGGCCTCGGCCACGGTGATCTTCATCATCATGGTGCTGGTGCTTCTGGTGCGCCCGGCTGGCCTGTTCGGACGGGCCGCGTGATGGCCGCCCGCCGCAAGACGAGGATTTGACCATGGCCGATATCGCCGCTTCCGACGCCGCGCTCCTGCCAGGCGAGACCGACAAGGGCACGCTGCGCCTGCACCGCGCCATCATGATCGGCATCGCGATCGCGCTCGTGATCGCGCCCTTCGTGGCCTATCCGGTCTTCGTCATGAAGGTGTTGTGCTTCGCGCTGTTCGCGCTCGCCTTCAACCTGCTGCTCGGCTATGGCGGCCTGCTCTCCTTCGGGCACGCCGCCTATTTCGGCATGGCGAGCTATGTCTGCGCCTTCACCGCCAAGAACTGGGGCCTGACGCCGGAGCTGGCGATCCTGCTCGGCACGGCCGTGTCGGGCGGGCTCGGCCTCGTCTTCGGCGCGCTGGCGATCCGGCGGCAGGGCATCTATTTCGCCATGATCACGCTGGCGCTGGCGCAGATGGTGTTCTTCTTCTCCCTGCAGACGCCCCGCTTCACCGGCGGCGAGGACGGCATCCAGGCGGTGCCGCGCGGCCGGCTGTTCGGGATGATCGATCTTTCCGACGACCGCACCCTGTACTGGCTCGTCGCGGCGATCTTCATGGCCGGGCTGCTCGCGATCTACCGCATCATCCATTCGCCCTTCGGCCAGGTCTGCAAGGCGATCCGGGACAACGAGCCGCGCGCGATCTCGCTCGGCTACCGCGCCAACCAGTACAAGCTCGCCGTCTTCGTGCTCTCGGCGATGCTGGCGGGGCTCGCCGGCTCGACCAAGGCAATCGTCTTTCAGTTGGCCTCGTTGACCGACGTGCACTGGTCGATGTCGGGCGAGGTCGTGCTGATGACGCTGGTCGGGGGCTTAGGCACCGTCTTTGGGCCCATCGCCGGCGCTCTCGTCATCGTCTCCATGCAGAACTATCTGGCCTCGCTGGGCGCATGGGTCACCGTGGTCCAGGGCGTCATCTTCGTGATCTGCGTGATGACCTTCCGCGAAGGCCTCGTCGGCGTGATCTCGAAATGGATCAGGAAGCCGCTGTAGGGCCCTTCTCATACGCTGTCATTCCGGGGCGTCGCGAAGCGGCGAGCCCGGAACCCATAACCGCTGTCGGTCCAGAAGATTGCATGGCGGCCGGTCACGCCATCCTGCCTGATCGGCGGTTATGGGTTCCGGGCTCAGGCCTGCGGCCTGCCCCGGAATGACGGTGAGCTCACTTCACCAGCTTCAACGCCTCGCGGAACCGCGGATGCTCGGCGCTCTTCAGCCATTCGAAGATCACCATCTCGGCGGTGACGATCTCGGCGCCGTGACGCTCCAGCCGGCGCAAGGCGACGTCCTTTGACGGCTGCAGCCGCGAGCCGACCGCATCCTCCACCACCGCGACCCGGCGCCGATGGGCGAGCAGAGACAGTGCGGTCTGCGCGACGCAGACATGCGCCTCGCAGCCGCAGATCACGATCTGGCCGTCGCCTGCCAGCGCCTCCAGGAAGGCCGATTCGGCGCAGGCGTCGAAACTCATCTTAGCGACGACCGGCCCCGCGCCGGCGAGTTCGGCAACCGTTCCGCCCAGCCCCGCCGGGTTCTGCTCGGTCATCAGGAGCGGCACGCCGAGCAGGCCGGCCGCCGCGACGAGACGCCGGGCATTGGCGACCAGACGCGCCCCGTCATGAATGGCCGGCATCAGCCGCGCCTGAAAGTCGATGATCACCAGGGTGGAGTCGCCGGCATTGAGCAAGGGCATGGCCGCTCACCTTCCCGCAGATCGGTCTGAAGATCGCCCGCATCTCCTTATAGGGCCTGCGACGCCGGCGCCGAAAGCCCCTGTCGACCGGAGCTTTCGTCACGATGGACCTTGGCCGGGCATTCCCGAGAGGATAACGGTTTTCGGCACAGGCAGCATGACCCTGGTTGTTCAGGCTGCTTGTCGACGGCGGGCGACCATCGCGATCGCATGTGGAGACGGCTGTGGCGACACCCCCCAAGATGCGCGGCACGTCCCTGTCCGGATCGGGCGCATCGGACGGCCTTCAGACCGGGTCCGGAGCGCCGGAAGCGGAGCGCAGCCTGGAGCAGGCGATCGGCCAGCGCATCCGCGCGATCCGGCGCGAGCTCGACCTGACGGTGTCCGATCTCGCCGGTTCGGCGGGCATCTCGGTGGGCATGCTCTCGAAGATGGAGAACGGGCTGATCTCGCCATCCCTGGCGAGCCTGCAATCGATCGCCACCGCGCTAAACACGCCGATCAGCTCGCTTTTCACCACCTTCGAGGAAAAGCGCGACTGCTCCTATGTGCGCGCCGGACAGGGCCTGCAGATCGACCGGCGCGGCACCAAGGTCGGCCATCTCTACGAACTCCTCGGCCACGCGCTGGGCGGCGATGTCGCGGTGGAGCCCTATCTGATCACGCTCAGCGAGGACGCCGTGCCCTATACCGGCTTCCGACATGCCGGGGTCGAGTTCATCTACATGCTGACCGGGGAGGTGATCTACCGGCATGGCGACAGCCGCTATCATCTGCGCCCCGGCGATTCCCTGATGTTCGATTCCGCAGCGACGCACGGCCCCGAGGATCTCGTGGTGCGGCCGATGACCTATCTGTCGATCATCATCTACGGCCGTCAGCCGGCCCATGGCTGAGTTTTCTCCTGAGGAAAATAACATTCTCACGGATTGACGCGCGACGGGCACCCACCTAACGTTTCAGCCGTCGATCGGGCATCGGCTCTCTACAGGGATTGGCGCCATGTGCGGCATCGTCGGGCTCTTCATCAAGGATCGCCGCCTCGAGCCCGAACTCGGCGCGATGCTCGCCACCATGCTCGGGGTGATGTGCGACCGCGGGCCCGATTCCGCCGGCTTCGCCGTCTATGGCGATGGCGCACCCGGCATGATCAAGCTGACCTTGCGGGGGCCCGCCGGCACGGACTTCGCGGCTCTCGGCGCGGCGTTGGGCGCGGAGATCGTCGCGCGCGACACCCATGCGGTGCTCAGCGTGCCGGCCGACACCGAGGCCGCGATGCGCGCCCGGCTCGCGACCCTGGCGCCCGGCATCACCGTCGTGGGCGCCGGCGCCCGGATGGAGCTCTACAAGGAGATCGGCCTGCCCAGCGCGGTCGCCACGCGCTTCGGTCTCGGCGGCATGGCCGGCAGCCACGGTATCGGCCACACCCGCATGGCGACCGAAAGCGCGGTCACCACCGACGGTGCCCACCCCTTCTCGACCGGCCCCGACCAGTGCCTGGTGCACAATGGCTCGCTCTCCAACCACCGCGGCCTGCGCCGCGGGCTGGAGCGGCAGGGCCTGAGCTTCTCGACCGACAATGACAGCGAGGTCGCGGCCGCCTATCTGACGTCCCGCATGCGCGGCGGGGACAGCCTCGGCGAAGCGCTGGAGCATTCGCTGTCGGATCTCGACGGCTTCTACACCTTCGTCGTCGGCACGGAGCAGGGCTTCGGCGTCCTGCGCGACCCGATCGCCTGCAAGCCGGCCGTGATGGCCGAGACGGAAGGCTATGTCGCGTTCGGTTCGGAATACCGGGCGCTGGCCGACCTGCCGGGCATCGCGACCGCGCGGCTCTGGGAGCCGGAGCCGGCCAAGGTCTATTTCTGGGATCGCATGCAGTGACCAAGCACCACGCCATCGACCTCGCATCCGGCAGCGTGCGGGAGCTGAACCAAGCGCTTCACGCGCTGCGCGGCAAGGCCACCAACGAGACGCTCTGGCGCGTGGCCAATCCGCGCGGGCTGCACTCGGTGGCAGTCGGCGTCGATGCGCCTGTCGCGATCGAGGTGGACGGGCCCGTCGGCTACTACTGCGGCGGCATGAACAAGCAGGCCCGCATCACCGTCAACGGCAATGCCGGCGTCGGTGTCGGCGAGAACATGATGTCGGGCTTTATCCATGTGAAGGGGGACGCCAGCCAGTCAGCCGGCGCCACAGGCTGCGGCGGCATGATCGTCATCGACGGCAACGCCTCGGCCCGCTGCGGCATCTCGATGAAGGGCGTCGACATCGTCGTGAAGGGGTCCGTCGGCCATATGTCGGCCTTCATGGCTCAGGCGGGGCATCTCGTCGTCCTCGGCGACGCCGGCGAGGCGCTGGGCGACAGCCTCTACGAGGCGAAGCTGTTCGTGCGCGGCAGCGTCGCCAGTCTGGGCGCCGATTGCGTGGAGAAGGCGATGCGCGATGAGCATCGCGCCACGCTGGCCCAGAAGCTCGCAGAGGCGGGGCTCGGCGGCACAGTCGAAGTCGGCGAATTCCGGCGCTACGGCTCGGCCCGGACGCTCTACCATTTCCACGTCGACAACGTGTCGAGCTACTAGAGGCGAAACGCGATGAGCGACCCCGGCAAGCCCCCCCGCACGCTGCCGCGCGGCTCGGCGACCTTCGACGACTACACCCTGTCGGAAATCCGGCGCGCGGCCGCCACCGGCATCTACGACATCCGTGGCGCCGGCGCGAAGCGCAAGCTGCCGCATTTCGACGACCTCTTGTTCCTGGGCGCGTCGATGTCGCGCTATCCGCTGGAGGGCTATCGCGAGAGGTGCTCGACCGAGGTCGTGCTCGGTACGCGCTTCGCAAAAAAGCCGATCACGCTGAAGATCCCGGTCACCATCGCCGGCATGAGCTTCGGCTCGCTCTCCGCAAATGCCAAGGAGGCGCTGGGCCGCGGGGCCTCGGCAGCGGGCACCTCGACCACGACCGGCGATGGCGGCATGACGCAGGAGGAGCGGCAGAGCTCGCAGACTCTAGTCTACCAATATCTGCCCTCGCGCTACGGCATGAACCCCGACGATCTGCGCCAGGCCGACGCCATCGAGATCGTCGTCGGCCAGGGCGCCAAGCCCGGCGGCGGCGGCATGCTGCTCGGCCAGAAGATCACCGAGCGCGTCGCCGCGATGCGCACCCTGCCAGTGGGCATCGACCAGCGCTCGGCCTGCCGCCACCCGGACTGGACCGGGCCCGACGATCTCGAGATCAAGATCGGGGAACTCCGCGAGATCACTGATTGGGAAAAGCCGATCTATGTGAAGGTCGGCGCGGCGCGGCCTTATTACGATACCGCGCTGGCGGTGAAGGCGGGCGCCGATGTCGTCGTCGTCGATGGCATGCAGGGCGGCACGGCGGCGACGCAGGACGTCTTCATCGAACATGTCGGGATCCCGACGCTGGCGGCCGTGCGCCAGGCGGCGCAGGCGCTGCAGGATCTGGACATGCATCGCAAGGTCCAGCTCATCGTCTCGGGCGGCATCCGCAACGGCGCCGATGTCGCCAAGGCGCTGGCGCTGGGCGCCGACGCGGTCGCCATCGGCACGGCGGCGCTGGTGGCGCTCGGCGACAACGATCCGCAATGGGAGGCGGAGTACCAGGCGCTCGGCACTCGGGCCGGCGCCTATGACGACTGGCACGAGGGCCGCGACCCGGCCGGCATCACCACGCAGGACCCGATTCTCGCCGCCCGGCTCGACCCCGTGGCGGCAGGCCGGCGCCTCGCCAACTACCTCGCCGTGCTGACACTGGAATGCCAGACGATCGCGCGGGCCTGCGGCAAGAGCCATGTCCACAACCTCGAGCCGGAGGATCTGGTGGCGCTGACGATCGAGGCGGCCGCGATGGCACGAGTCCCGCTTGCGGGCACGGACTGGATACCCGGCGTCACCGGACGCTTCTGAGCCGGGCCCGCCGCATCATGTGAATGAGCCTGAAAACGGGCCTTCGAGGGGATAGCATCACCATGGCCACCGATCTCGCCAAGATCGCCGCCGAACGCGGCATCAGATATTTCCTGATCTCCTATGTCGATCTGTTCGGGTCCTTGCGGGCCAAGCTCGTGCCCGCCAGTGCGATCGGCCCGATGCAGCGCGACGGGGCGGGCTTCGCCGGCTTCGCGACCTGGCTGGACATGAGCCCGGCCGATCCCGACCTTTTCGCCGTCCCTGATCCCGACAGCCTGATCCAGCTGCCCTGGAAACCGGAGATCGGCTGGCTCGCCTCGGACCTCGTCATGGACGGCAAGCCGGTGGCCCAGGCGCCGCGGACGGTGCTCAAGTCCCAGCTCGCCGCCGCCGACGGCTACACGATGAAGACCGGCGTCGAATGCGAGTACTTCCTGATCTCGCCCGACGGCACGCAGATCTCGGACGCCGCCGACAACGCCGTAAAGCCCTGCTACGACCAGTCGGCGCTGATGCGACGCTACGAGGTCATCCGTGAGATCTGCGACGCGATGCTCGGCCTCGGCTGGGGCGCCTACCAGAACGACCATGAGGACGCCAACGGCCAGTTCGAGATGAACTGGACCTATGACGACGCGCTGAAGACCGCCGACCGCCACGTCTTCTTCAAGTTCATGGTGCGCTCGATCGCCGAGAAACACGGCCTGCGCGCGACCTTCATGCCCAAGCCCTTCATCGACCTGACCGGCTCGGGCTGCCACATGCATGTCTCGCTCTGGCAGAAAGACAAGAACGCCTTTGCCGATCCCAAGGGCGAACTCGGCCTCTCAGACCTCGGCTACGGCTTCATCGGCGGGCTGATCCACAATGCCGACGCGCTCTGCGCGATCACCAATCCGACGGTCAATTCCTACAAGCGCATCAATGCGCCGCGCACGATCTCGGGCGCGACCTGGGCGCCCAACAGCGTGACCTATACCGGCAACAACCGCACCCACATGATCCGCATCCCCGATGCCGGGCGCTTCGAGTTCCGCCTCGCCGACGGCGCCGCGAATCCCTATCTGCTGCCCGCCGCCGTGCTGGCGGCCGGCATGGACGGCATTCGCAACAGCCGCGACCCCGGCAAGCGGCTCGACATCAACATGTACACCGACGGCCACAAGGTCCGCGGCGCCAAGAGGCTGCCGCTGAACCTGCTCGACGCGCTGCGCGCGCTCGACACATCCAGCGTGCTGCGGGGCGCACTCGGCGCGCCGCTGGTCGACGGCTTCGTCAAGCTCAAGACGGAAGAATGGAACGCCTATTCGCGGCACCTGACTCAGTGGGAACGCGAGACGACGCTCGACATCTGAGCCACCGGATCAGGGGTGTCGGGCAGACCCGGCGCGTCGTCCGGCCTGATCCCGAGCGGCCAGCGGAAGCGGCGGCTCGCCTCGTCGATGGCGACGTCGTTGATGCTGGCCTCGCGGCGCCGCATCAGACCGGCCTCGTCGAACTCCCACTGCTCGTTGCCATGCGAGCGGAACCAGGCCCCGGTTTCGTCGTGCCATTCGTACTGGAAGCGCACGGCGATGCGGTTGTCATGGAAGGCCCAGAGCTCCTTGACGAGGCGATACTCCCGTTCGCGCTGCCATTTGCGCGTCAGGAACGCCACGATGGCGTCGCGGCCCTGGAAGAACTCGGAGCGGTTGCGCCAGATCGAGTCCGCCGTATAGGCCGCGGCGACCCTTTCGGGGTCGCGCAGGTTCCAGGCGTTCTCCGCCATCCGGGCCTTCTGGATGGCGGTTTCACGCGTGAAGGGCGGCAGCGGCGGTCGACACACCGTCTCAGGCTTCCTTGAAGCCGTAATCGGGAATGCCCTGCTCGTTGCCGTAGTACTTGTAGGGCAGGAACTTGCCGGACATGCCGATCTTGACGCGGTCGCCCTTCGGGTTCGGCTCGCGCTCGAACTCGATGTTGAAGTCGATCGCCGACATGATGCCGTCGCCGAACTCCTCCTCGATCAGCGCCTTCCAGGCCGGGCCGTTGACCATCACCATCTCGTAGAAGCGGTAGATCAGCGGGTCGGTCGGCGGCATCGGCGTGCCGGTGCCGCGATAGGGCACCTCGTTGAGCATGCGCTTCTCGTTCTCGGTCAGGCCGAAGAGGGCGGCGGCCTTCTCGGCGAGCGGCTTGACCAGCTTCATCTGGCCGAGCAGGGCGCCGACGATCAGCACCTCGGACATGCCGCCGATTTCGTCGGTGATGTATCTCCAGCTCCAGCCCTTCTCGCGCTTGATGTCGAGGATCTTCTCGGTGAGCTCTTCGCGCTTCATGGGGTCGGTCTCCTTGGCGTGTCTGTTTCTTGAGGTGAAGGTCGTCAGGCCGCCTTGCGGCCGGCGTCGGGGCCGGGCCCGTCGGCGCCCGGCCGGACGATCGGCGGGTGGCGGCGGTCGTAGCCCTCGGGGATGTCGTCCCTGAAGCTCTTCGAGCGCACCACGAGGAAGTCGATCAGGTGGTTGCGGATGGCGTAGTAGTCGCGGTGGTGATGGACCTCAGTACGGATGCGGTCGCGCGGCAGCGGGTTCTCGACGATCTCGGCGATCATCGCCTGCGGCCCGTTGGTCATCAGCACGATGCGGTCGGCGAGATAGATCGCCTCGTCGACGTCATGGGTGATCATGAAGGCGGTCTGGCCGGTCTCCAGGCAGATGCGGCGGACCTCGTCCTGCAGCGTGCCACGCGTCAGCGCGTCGAGCGCCGAGAAGGGCTCGTCCATCAGCATCATCTTAGGCTCGATCGAGAGCGCGCGCGCGATGCCGACGCGCTGCTTCATGCCGCCGGAGAGCTCGGAGGGCTTCTTCAGCTCCGAGCCCTTGAGGCCGACCTTCTCGATGAAGGCCATGGCGTGGACCGTGACCTTCGCCTTCGGCCAGTCGCGATGCTTGGCCGCGACCGCATAGGCGACATTGCCGAGCACGCTGCGCCAAGGCAGCAGCGAATGGCCCTGGAAGATCACGGCGCGGTCGAGCGATGGACCCTCGATCGCCCGGCCGTCGACGATGGCGACCCCGTCATCGGGCGCATCGAGCCCGTTGAGGATGTTGAGCACCGTGGTCTTGCCGCAGCCGGAATGGCCGATGACGCAGACGAACTCGCCCTTCTTCATCGAGAACCAGAGGTCCTCGAAGACGGTGGTGGTGCCGCCGCCGGCCTTTGGATAGCGGCGGGCGATGCCTTCGATCGAGATGAACCTGTCGCTCATGGTCGCCTCAATCCGGATAGGTGACGGCGCGCTGGAGGCGCGCGAGCGTCTGGTCGAGGATCATGCCCATCACGCCGATGACGGTGATGGCGACGATGACATTGGTGATGGAGAGGTTGTTCCACTCGTTCCAGACGAAATAGCCGATGCCGGTGCCGCCCACGAGCATCTCGGCGGCGACGATGACGAGCCAAGCGATGCCGATCGAGATGCGCATACCGGTCAGGATCGTGGGGGCTGCCGCCGGCAGGATGATGGTGAAGGCGCGCCGGACCGGGCCGACCTCGAGCGTGCGGGCAACGTTGAGCCATTCCTTGCGCACGGCAGAGACGCCGAAGGCGGTGTTCAGCAGCATCGGCCAGACCGAGCAGATGAAGATCACGAAGATCGCGGAGACGCTGGAATCCTTGATCGTGTAGAGCGCGAGCGGCATCCAGGCCAGCGGCGAGATCGGCTTCAGGACCTGGATGAAAGGGTCGAGTGCCTTCGAGATCAGCGGCGACATTCCGATGAGGAAGCCCAGCGGGATCGCCAGCAGAACGGCCAGCGCATAACCGAGCAGCACGCGCCCGAGCGAATAGGCGAGCTGGATGCCGAGCCCCTTGTCGTTGGGGCCCTTGTCGTAGAACGGGTCGCGCAGATGGCCCCAGATCGTTCTGCCGACATCGAGCGGGCCCGGCATGGCCGATTTGCCCTGCGTGACCTCCAAGCCCATCAACTTGGCGTATTCGGGATCGATATTGGCGGCTGCTCCACTGCCGCCCGACTGCACGGCGACATGCCAGGCGGTGAGGAAGACGACGAGGATCGCCAGCGAGAGCACCAGCGCGCGGATGTTGAGGGAGAGGGTCATGCAACGGCCCTCCCCGTCATTGCGAGGAGCGCAGCGACGAAGCAATCCAGGGGGACGTTGAGCCCTACGGTCCTGGATTGCTTCGCTTTGCTCGCAATGACGGTTGGCGTTTCGCGCGACATCACGCGCCTCACGTCCGCTTGATCGCGAAGCTCTTGATGTAGTCTTCCGGCTTCGACGCATCGAAGGTCTTGCCCATCACGACAATGGTCTTCGAGCCTGATGTCGGCGGGGTGAGCCCGACCTCCTGCATCAGCCTGGCCGTGTCGGTCTGGAGGAAGACCTCCTTCGCCACCCTGGCGTAGTCAACATCGCCCTTGATCTGGCCCCAGCGCTTCATCTGGGTGAGGATCCAGACGGCGAAGCCCTCCCAGGGGAAGGGGTCGAAATCGATGCGCTTGGGGTCGCGCTTGATGTTACCGAGCCCGTCCGCATAGGTCCCCGTCAGGACCTGTTCGACGACGGTGACCGGCTGGTTGAGGTAGTTCGCCGGCGCGATGGCCTCGGCGATCTGTTTGCGGTTCTCGGCCTTGGAGGCGAAGGCGGTGGCGTCGATGATCGCCTTCAGCAGCGCGGCGTAGGTATTGGGCGTCTGCGTGACGAATTCGCGCGAGGCGGCGAAGGCGCAGCACGGGTGCCCGTCCCAGATCTCCTTGGAGAGGATGTGGATGAAGCCGACGCCGTCGAAGACCGCGCGCTGGTTGACCGGGTCGGGCGCGAGGAAGCCGTCGATGTTGTCGGCGCGCAAGTTCGCGACCATCTCGGGCGGCGGCACGGCGCGGATCTGGACGTCCGTGTCGGGATCGATGCCGTTCTCGGCGAGATAGTAGCGCAGCAGGTAGTTGTGCATCGAATAGTCGAAGGGCACGGCAAATTTGAAGCCCTTCCATGACTTCGGATCGCGCTTGTCCTTGTGCTTCATCGCCAAGGTGATGGCCTGGCCGTTGATGTTCTCGACCGCCGGCATCGTGTAGGGGATCGGGTTCGAGCCCGCGCCCATCGAGATCGCCAGCGGCATCGGCGAGAGCATGTGGGCGGCGTCGTATTCCTTGTTGATCGTCTTGTCGCGGATCACGGCCCAGCCGGCGGTCTTGATCACTTCGACGTTGAGGCCGTGCTTGGCGTAGAAGCCCATCGGCGAGGCCATGATGATCGGCGTCGCGCAGGTGATCGGGATGAAGCCGACCTTGAGATCCTTCTTCTCCGGCACCGCCTGCGCGAAGGCCTCGGTGGCGGCGGCGAGCGGGAACAGGCTGGAGATCGCTGCCAGAGCGGTGGAGGCGCCGACCTGCTTGATGAAGAAGCGGCGCTGCGCATCTTGGGGAAACAGCGCCCGCATCACGGCGTTCTCGACGACGCGCGCATAGCGCCCGTCCTCGCTGGACGAGACCTCCACGGCTTCGGCGCGGATCGCCCGCTCATGCGCGGACTGGCTCTCATGGCGGCCGCAATCGCAGCCCCGGCGGATGCGGCGGTCGGCGTCGAACGGGTTCTTGAACAAGGCCATGCGCGGGTCCTCCGGGTGATCGAATGAGCGGCTGGTCGCTGCCTTCCGGATTAGCAAGCGGCGGGCCAACGCTGCGCCGGACATCCGCGCTCACAAAATCAGGGGCTTAGCCGTTCGGACGGGTTGACGAGATCTCGTAACTGACGAAAACTCGTTGCCTGAAGAACGAAATCTCGTGAGCCGCCATGACCGCGCCGCCGGCCCCGCCGCAAACGACATGGCTGTTCGAAAGCATGGTCGACGCCGCCCTGGCGGTGGACGTCCTCTCGGGCAAGGTCCTGTCGGCCAATGAGGAGGCACGGCGCCTTCTGACGCCGCCGGAGGGCGACCTCGTCGGCGCCTCGGTCCTGTCGGTCTTTCCCGGGCAGGCGGCGGCGCTGACCGTCTTCACCGAAGCCGTGCTGCACAAGGGCCGCTACTGGACGCGCGCGCTGTCCCCGCTGCGGCAAGGCGCCGGGCCGATGCATGTCGAGTGCATCGGGGCGCGGCTGCTGACACAGCCCGATCCTGCCATTCTCCTGACCTTCTACGATCTCGAGCTGCGCCACCGGCGCGATCTCGACGCTGAAGCCGATGAGCATGTCCGCGCCGGGCTGGCGGAATGGCGGCGCACCGAGCGGCTGTTCCAGGACATCGAACGCAGCAACCAGCTGATCCTGCGCGCCGCCGGCGAAGGCATTTTCGGCGTCAATGCGGAAGGCAAGACCACCTTCGTCAACCCGGCGGCGGAGGCGATGCTGGGCTGGGAGGCCGGCGGGCTGATCGGCCGCGACATGCATGCCAGCGTGCATCATCACCGGCCCGACGGCACGCATTACCCGCACGAGGCCTGCCCGATCTATGCCGCCTTTCGCGACGGCGCCGTCCACCATGTCGAGAACGAGATGTTCTTCCGCAAGGACGGCACGGGGTTCTGGGTCGCGTACACCTCGACGCCGATCCGCGATCGCGGCCGGCTCGTCGGGGCGGTGATCATCTTCCGCGACATCAGCCAGCGCCACGAGGCCGACGAGAAGTTGCGCGCGGCGCTGGCCGAGGTCGACAGCCTGCGGGAGCGCCTGCAGCGGGAAAACGCCTATCTGCAGGAGGAGATCGCGCTGGAGCGTAACCATCGCGGCGTCGTCGGGCGCTCCGCCGCCATCGGCAAGGTTCTGAGCCAGGTCGAGCTCGTCGCCCGGACCGACGCCGCCGTCCTGGTCACCGGCGAATCCGGAACCGGCAAGGAACTGATCGCCAGCGCGATCCACGAGGCGAGCGGCCGCAACGCGCGCCCGATGATCCGCGTCAACTGCGCCGCGATTCCGCGCGAACTGTTCGAAAGCGAGTTCTTCGGCCATGTGAAGGGCGCCTTCACCGGGGCGTTGCGCGACCGCCTCGGACGGTTCGAGCTGGCCGATGGCGGCACGCTGTTCCTCGATGAGGTCGGCGAGATCCCGCTCGAACTCCAGGGCAAGCTGCTGCGCGTGCTGCAGGAGGGGCAGTTCGAGCGTGTCGGCGAGGAGCGCACCCGCCATGTCGACGTCCGCATCATCGCCGCCACCAACCGCGACCTGCGCCGCGAAGTGCGGGAGGGGCGTTTCCGCGAGGACCTTTATTTCCGTCTCGATGTCTTCCCGATCGTCTGCGCGCCACTGCGCGAGCGGGTCGAGGACATTCCGCCGCTGGCGCTGCATTTCCTCGACGGCGCGCGCCGTAAGCTGAAAGTTGAGGGGCTGACGCTGAGCGAGGGCGATGTCGCGCGGCTCTGCGCCTATGACTGGCCCGGCAATGTCCGCGAGCTGCAGAACGTGATCGAACGCTCGACGATCCTCGCCCGCAACGGCCGGCTGTTCATCGACTTGCCACGCGAGCGCGGGCCCGCCCGCCTGCCGCCTCCCCCGTCGCCGGCAGCGTCCGCGATCATGACCGAGGCTGAGCGGCAGGCCCGGGACAAGGCTTCCATCCTGGCCGCGCTCGCGGCGGCGGGCGGCCGGATCAGCGGACCCGACGGGGCGGCGCAGATCCTGGGCATCAGGCCAACCACCCTGGCCTCCCGCATCAAGGCGTTTGGCATCCGCCGGGAGCCGGACCGGTAGGCGCGGACGACCGGCGAACAGCCCTCGCCGCGCCGTCATTCCCCTTTCGTTCTCGCGCGTCCCATCCTATCTCTGGAGCGCATGGCCGCGCCCTCCCCGCTCCCGCCCACCTTTGCCGCCTGGTTTGCCAGTCGCGGCTGGAGCCCGCGTCCGCATCAGCTCGCTTTGCTGGACGAGGCGCGCGCCGGGCGTTCGACGCTGCTGGTGGCGCCCACCGGCGCGGGCAAGACGCTGGCGGGGTTCCTGCCGTCGCTCGTCGAGCTGTCGCAGCGCGCGGGCAAGCGCGAGGGCCTGCACACGCTCTACATCTCGCCGCTGAAGGCGCTCGCGGTCGACATCGCCCGCAATCTGGAGGCCCCGATCCGCGAGATGGCCTTGCCCATCACGGTCGAGACCCGCACCGGCGACACCTCCGCGGCCAAGCGCACGCGCCAGATCCGCACGCCGCCGGACATCCTGCTGACGACGCCCGAACAGCTCGCGCTCTTGGTCTCGCATCGCGATGCGGCGCCGTTCTTCGCGTCATTGCGACACATCGTGCTGGATGAGCTGCATGCGCTCGTCACCTCCAAGCGCGGCGACCTGCTCTCGCTCGATCTGGCGCGGCTGCGGGCGCTGGCGCCGCAGGTCAGCGCCGTCGGCCTCTCCGCCACCGTGCGCGAGCCTGCCGATTTGCAGCGCTTCCTCGGCGGCAGCGAGACCCCCGCCGGGCTTGTGACGGTGAAGGGCGGGGCCGCGGCGCGCATAGGCATCCTGCAGACGCCGACGCGCCTGCCGCTGGCCGGCCACACCACCGGCCACGCGATGGGGGCGATCTACGAGGCCATCAAGGCGCACAAGCTGACGCTGGTCTTCGTCAATACGCGCATGCAGGCGGAGTTCGCCTTCCAGGCGCTGTGGACGATCAACGACGACAGCCTGCCGATCGCCCTGCATCACGGCTCGCTCGACGCCACGCAGCGCCGCAAGGTCGAGGCTGCCATGGCCGATGGCCGGCTGAAGGCGGTGGTCTGCACCGCGACGCTGGATCTCGGCATCGACTGGGGCGATGTCGACCTCGTCGTCAATATCGGCGCGCCCAAGGGCGCGAGCCGGCTGATGCAGCGCATCGGCCGCTCCAACCACCGCATGGACGAGCCCTCGCAGGCGCTGCTGGTGCCCTCCAACCGCTTCGAGCTGCTGGAATGCCGGGCCGCGCTCGAGGCGGTGGCGGAAGCAGCCCAGGACACGGCGGATGCCCGCCTGGGGGCGCTCGACGTGCTCGCGCAGCATGTGCTCGGCGTCGCCTGCTCGGACGGATTCGACGCGGATGGGCTCTATGCCGAGGTCTGCACCGCCTCGCCCTATGCGGGGCTCGCGCGCGCGGATTTCGACGCCGTCGTCCATTTCGTCGCCACCGGCGGCTATGCGCTGAAAAGCTATGAGCGCTTCGCCAAGCTGCGCCAGGACAAGGCCGGGCACTGGCGCGCCAGCAACGCCAAGATCATCCAGCAATATCGCATGAATGTCGGCACCATCGTCGAATCGACCATGCTCAAGGTCCGGCTGGGACGCGGGCGGGCCGGCAAACCCGGCCAGCCGTCGCAGGTGACGCGGGGCGGGCGTATCCTGGGAGAGGTCGAGGAGTATTTCGCCGAGACGATGACGCCGGGCGACACCTTCATCTTCGCCGGCGAGGTGCTGCGCTTCGAGGGCATCACCGAGAACGAGGCGGTCTGCTCACGCGCGCCGCCCGGCACCGACCCCAAGATCCCGTCTTATAACGGCGGCAAGTTCCCGCTCTCGACCTTTCTCGCCGCCCGGGTCCGCGCCATCCTGGCCAACCCGAAGGGCTGGGACAGCCTGCCCGACGAGGTCTCCTCCTGGCTCCACGCCCAGCGCCTCAAATCGCGCCTGCCCCAGCCCGGCGAATTGCTGGTCGAGACCTTCCCGCGCGGAGGCCGCTTCTACCTTGTCGCCTACCCCTTCGAGGGGCGGCTCGCGCATCAGACGCTCGGCATGCTGCTGACAAGGCGGCTGGAGCGGGCGCGGATGCGGCCGCTCGGCTTCGTCTGCAATGATTACGGCATGGCCTGCTGGGGGCTCGGTGACATGTCGGCCGCGATCGCGCGGGGGGCGCTTAGCCTCGACGCGCTGTTCTCGCAGGACATGCTGGGCGACGATCTCGAAGAGTGGCTGGCGGAATCGGCGCTGATGAAGCGCACCTTCCGGCAATGCGCCGTGATCGCCGGGCTGATCGAGCGGCGCTTTCCCGGCCAGGAGAAGAACGGCCGGCAGGTCACGATGTCGACTGACCTGGTCTACGACGTGCTGCGCCGGCACGAGCCGGAGCATGTGCTGCTCAAGGCCGCACGCGCGGACGCCGCGACGGGCTTGCTCGACATCCGGCGCCTGGGCCAGATGCTGACACGGATCAGCGGGCGAATCGTGCACCAGCCGCTGGACCATGTCTCGCCGCTGGGAGTCTCCGTCATGCTCGAGATCGGCCGCGAGGCCGTCTATGGCGAGGCGGCCGACGAGATCCTGGCGGAGGCCGAGGCGATGCTGACCGAAGAGGCGATGGCGTGAACGCAGCGGCAACAGCGACGAGCGGCCCCGACGTCCCGGCTTTCCTGCTCGGGCGGCTCGTGGTCGTGCCGGATCTGTCGGGCGCGCTGTGGCTGCCCGACGAGCGCACGCTGGTCGTCGCCGACCTGCATCTGGAGAAGGGCTCATCCTATGCGGCGCGCGGCGTCTTCCTGCCGCCCTATGATTCGCAGGCGACGCTGGCCAGCCTGACGGCGGCGATCGCGCGCCTGGCGCCCGCGCGCGTCATCGCGCTCGGCGACAGTTTCCACGACCGCGACGCGCAAACCCGCCTCTGCGCGGACAACCGCGCGACGCTGAAGCGGCTGCAGGCCGGCCGCGACTGGCTCTGGGTGACCGGCAATCACGACCCGCAGATCAGCGCGGCGATGGGCGGAGACAGCGCCGCGACGATCACGCTCGCCGGCGTCACCCTGCGCCATGAGCCGGATGCGGGCGAGACGGGGTTCGAGATCGCGGGCCACCTCCACCCGGCCGCGAAGGTCAGGATGCGCGGGCGGGCGCTGCGGCGGCGTTGTTTCGCGCTGTCGCCACGGCGTTGCGTCATGCCCGCGATGGGCGCCTATGCCGGCGGGCTGAACCTGCGCGACGACGCCTTTCGCCCGCTGCTCGGGCCGGGCTTCAGCGCCCATCTGCTCGGCGATGCGCGGCTGTTTCGCATCGACCCGCGCCTGCTGCTGCCCGACTGAGGCTGTCCCGAGGGGCAGGCCGCCGCGACGATCCGGTGCGACCAGGGCGCGGCGACGCGGGGGAAAACGCCACGCTCCGCAGAAGCCGACGACGAGACGGGTTGCGTCCGCGGAGGGCTTGTGGCATCAGGACGCCGCTTCGGACCGACGCCCGCGCTGACCCTCGCCCTCCGGCGACCGCCAGACGCCGGGACAGACGATCCTGCTGCGGTAGCTCAGTGGTAGAGCACACCATTGGTAATGGTGAGGTCGAGAGTTCAATCCTCTCTCGCAGCACCAGCCCATCTCCTTGATGTGGCTGAGAAAGTCTGAGAACCAATGGGTTAGGTGGCCTCTGGTGATACACAGAGGCGATACACATGGCCCTTCCAATGATCCGCCCGACCAAGCACCCCAAGACTGGTGTCTACCGCATCCGCAGCCGAGTACCGAAGTCCCTTCAGGACATCATCGGCAGTGCGGAGCGAGTCATTAGTCTCGCGACAAGAGACCCGGATGAGGCGAAGAGAAGGGCTCCCGCTGCCGAGCGGAAGATCGCGGAAGAGATCGCCACAGCTCGGGCAACTCTAGGACCCGCCCGACGCCTCACGCACCGCGAGATCGCGGCACTCTGCGGGGAGCTGTACCGGGAAACTACAGGTCATTGGGAAGCTGACCCCGGCAAGGCAGAAGACTGGGAGGCATACGCCGATCAGCTCTACGATGAGCTTGAGCGCGACGTGGCAACAGGGGACGCGGTAGGCCCCAGCCGAGCCGATTTGGCGGACGCGAAGCGCATCACTCTAGCGCGTGGTATCCCAGCCGATCCGACCAGCGTCCACCGCCTTGCGTCCGCCTTCTACAAAACAAAGCTGAAGGCCGCTGAGACGTTGGGCCGCCGGGCCGATGGCGACTACTCCCCGGATCGACACCTTGAGACGTTCCCCCCTGTGGAGGCGGAGAAGCCGCAGGCTGCGGCGGAAGAGCCGCTGACCAGCGAAAGAGTACTTGCTGATTGGGGCGCGGAGAGGACACCCGCTGCGTCCACTATGCGAAGCTACCAAGGCAAGTTCCGGCAGCTCGCGCGGGTGCTCGGCTTCGACGATCTGCGCCGCATCACGCCCGATCATGTGATCCAGTTCAAGGAAGCCCGGCTCAAAGAGGGCAAAGACCCCGGCACGGTCGCGGATGACGTTTTGGGCATGGGGGCGGTGTGCAAGTGGGCAGTCGCTAACCGGAAAATCAGCAACAATCCTTTCGTCGGCCTTGCCCCGAAGGTGAACCGCAGGGGTCCTGCCCCTAGGCATCCTTACGACGACGCGGAGGCGAAACGGATTCTCCATGCCGCTCGACAAGAGGACGGTTGGCTCCGCTGGTTGCCGTGGCTGCTTTGCTTCACAGGTGCAAGGGTCAGCGAACTTGTGGAACTACGCCGCCGCGACGTACGGGAGCGCGATGGTGTGATGGTTCTCGACATTGTGCCGCTCGTGGCCAGAGCCGGAAAGAACGACATCGCCCAGCGCATGATCCCGCTGCATCCGGCTGTGATCGCGGAGGGCTTTCTCAAATACGTTGCCTCCCTTCCCCCTGATGCCGGCGGCCCGCTCTTTCCTTCAATAGCTCCGAACCCCCAAGGCAGTCGTGTCCACCCCGCCACCGTGCAGAGTGGTCGCTGGGTTCGCGATATCGTCGGCATCAAGGAGGTGAACAAGGCACCAAACCACTCGTGGCGGCACCGCATGGAAGATGAGCTTCGGAAGGTGCGGGCGCTGCCAGAGGTGCAGGACGCCATCACGGGGCGGAACAATCCACGCAACGCAGGTGCTGGTTATGGCAAGGGGTTCCGAGGGATGCCGGACGAGGTGTTGAAGGAGCTTCAGCGCATCCCCTCTCCAGCTACGTCGCAGGTTCCGGACGCTGCCTAGGCATGGGGCTCCGCTTGGGTTGCGGCTCGTGCCTCGCGCCTTCGGCAAGTTCCCTGCATCCTGCCGAACTGCTCTTCGACGGCATCCACAAATCTATCGAAGCCCACGCCCACCACAGCGATCTCGGCCTCGGCCAGGAACTCGCTCAGCCGGCCCAGCGTGGCCACTTCGGTCCTCACGCGGTGCCGGGCAGATGCATCGTCGTCCGCACCGCCCTGGCCCCGCGCCGCTCGCGCTCTCGCCACAGGCGCTAGGAAAGCTTCCCAGGCGGCTGTCGTCTTGGGCCGCTTCCGATTCCTGTGGAATACCCAAGCCCGCCACTCGCGGGTAAGGCTCTGGGCCTCGCGGCACCGCAGCCATTCGCCCTTGGGGCCGACTGCTGAGCGGGCGCGGTCGATCTGAACGGCGATGCCCGCTTCCCAGTCGTGGAACACCTCCCACGCCAGCGCACTCGGGGTATTGCCAGGGCGCCGGAATTCCTCATCCATCTGGACGCCGTAGTGCGCCCGGTAGGCTCCCCGGATTGCTGTGGGGATAGACTTTCGGGCCAGCCAGTCCCCGTTCGCATCACGGCCCAGTCGGGCAAGCAGCGTCACCATGGCTCTTCTCCCTCGTCAGTTAATTGCCTTAGCACTATCGACAGACGAAGAGCGGCGCGAGCGATAGTTTTAGATCGATTGCCTTATGGTTAGCGAAAAATCTGATCTATCCATACGCGCATAACTACTCAATTATAGTCAGCATTGCAGAATATTATTATTGAACAAACGCCGATTATAGCGTTACTCGGTCTCACTTGTTCTCAATACGCAGCCCATCTCGTGATTTGTGTACCGCGCGGCATTTCCTGCGCCTGCCCTCTTCCCTCGACCGCGATATCTCGGGCGCACAGCTGCGGCTACGTTTCCGCGATCTCGTTCCGGAACGGATCGGAGAGTCGCCCGAGCGAGGCGTGACGGCCATCAAGCAGGATGATAGCTCAGCGCAGGTCGGTCGCTTGATCGCCCGTCAATCAGGATAGGCCGTCACGAGCTTTATCGGCTTACCGTCCTCTTCCATCCAGACAGTAAGGATGCACGGGTCCCTGCCGTCGGGCGTTACCAGGTGACATCGCACCATGATCTTCCTCCCGTACGGAGTCGATTCGTAGCGCTGGACGGGGTTCTCCGACCCCTGGGTGCGGAGTGCGTCCGCCATCCCCCGCCAGTCCTGGGGCGTGAAGCCGCGCGCGAGGAAGAACTTCGCCTTGCTGCTCCCGTCGGCGTGGAACTTGGCAAGCAAATAATCGCACACCTTCGCTTCCGTCACGACCGCATCGGACAGGTCATGGAAGACCGGCGATTCGCGCGGCGCGCCACTCATTGTATGACCGCCGTCGCGGGGATCGTCGCCAGGCATGCAAAGGGTTCGGTGAATTCCACTTCGAAGGCCTCCCCATCAGCCCATGTCCCCACCACCGTGCCCTTGCTTCCCGCCGGGATGATGCGGCTGGAGATTCGGTCGAGGTAGTCAGTCACCAACATGACGCGGTCGAGTTCAACTATGGGGGCGGCGGTCTCCGTCTGGTCATCGCGCAGCATCTCCCAGAGCCGGCCAGGCCCGAGCAGCGCAGCCAGGATGCGAGCCCGCTTCTCCTCCGAGTTCAAGGCCTGGGCGCTCATGGTCTGATGCGCCGCCATTGCGTCCATGACGGCGTTCAGCAGCGCGCCACTCAGGTCGGGCGAATTGGCAAACTGCTCCTTCGTGTTCGCCATGGCCTGGGCGCGCAGACCCCCGTCCTCCATCATCTTGGCTTTGATGACGTGGTCAACGTAGGTGACAGCGTCGCTCCCGGTTACGTCGCCTTCGAACAGGTCGTTTAGTGCCTTGACGATCTCGGCCAAGCGCATCCTGTGCCTGTCCTGGGGCTGGCCTGTTCCGGTCTCACCCATTGGCTTCAGCGGCTCGGCGGCGCCCTCACCGAGGTTCATCTTCTGCCGCCCTAGGTCGCGCATGCGGTGATGGGTTAATGCAAGCGCGGACAGGTCCACCGTCTCGCGCTCCCTGCCGAACTCCAGCAGCGGCAGCAGCAAGCGGGCGAAAACCTGAAGCTTCTCGAAGTATGTATTGCCGTAGTTGAACATCTGGCCCAAGAATTCGTAGGCTCTCACATAGGCCCCGAGGTCGTGGCGGAACTGCCGCAGGAACGCCATCTCGTCCCTCGCGGCCCTGCGCACGTCGCTCCCCTCGTCGGCCCCTACGTAAGCCTTTTGGGCCGCCCGAAAGCGGGAGAGCAGCCGCTGGCTGACGGGGATGATTACCGCGTCTAGACCAGCCTGCGCCGCTCCAGCCCTTACGGCAGCCCGAGCTACAGCCTCCACCTCGTTCGCATCGTACAGCGCCGTGTCGTCCAGCTTCGCCCTAAGGTCCAGGACTGCATCCGCATTCGACGTGTCCGCGAGTTCTGCCGTGTCCTGGAATTGGCGGAAGGCGGCCAGGATGTCCTTGGGCTCGTTCACGAAGTCCACCACGTAGGTGGTGTCCTTGCCGGAGTGGGCGCGGTTGAGCCTGGACAGGGTCTGCACGGCTTGGATGCCGCCCAACTGGCGGTCAACGTACATCGCGCACAGCAGCGGCTGGTCGAAGCCCGTCTGGAACTTATTGGCGACGAGCAGGATCGAATATTCCCCCGTCCCGAAGGCCGTGCGGATGTCGCGCCCGTTGAGCCCAGGGTTCATAGTCGTCTCGTTGAACGGCCCCGGGCCGGTCTCCGGGTCCTCCACGTCGCCCGAGAAGGCGACGAGCAGGCCGATGAGATATTTCCGGCGCTTGATGTAGGCTTCCATCGCCTTCATCCATCGCACGGCCTCCCTGCGGCTCGCTGTGACCACCATCGCCTTGGCTTGGCCGCCGAGCAGGTGGGCGACGTTCTCCCGGAAGTGGTCAACCACGATCTGCACGCGTGCCGCGATGTTGTGGGGGTGGAGGCGCACCCAGCCCATGATGCGCTTCTGCGCCTCGCTCGCCTCAACCTCCCGCTCGCCCATCTCCTCACCCTTGTGGGTGAGCTGGAAGGCCATCTTGTAGGCGGTGTAGTTCCGCAGCACGTCGAGGATGAAGCCCTCCTCAATCGCCTGCCGCATTGGGTAGACATGGAAGGGCGCCGGCAGGTTGTCCTTGTCCCCCGGCTTCGAGGGGTCGGGCAGCCGCCCGAAGAGTTCCAACGTTTTAGCCTTGGGCGTGGCCGTGAAGGCAATGAACGTAATGGCTTTATCCTGGGAGGCACGTGCGGCCATGCGGGCGACGAGGATGTCCTCTGTCCCCACCTCGCCTCCATCTTCGAGCTGCGCCATCTCCTCCGCGGTCAGGACCATTTTGAGGTCCGACGCGGCCCGGCCCGATTGCGACGAATGCGCCTCGTCCGCGATCACAGCGAAGCGCTTGCCCGCCGTGGCAGCGAGTTCCTGCACCTTCTCTAGGGCGAAGGGGAAGGTCTGGATGGTGCAGACGACAATCTTCTTACCCGCCCCAAGGGCCTGAGCTAGCTCTTGGCTCTTGGCCGCGCCGGCTCCCGTCACCACGGCCACCACCCCCTGGGTGCGCTCGAATGCTTCGATGGCCTCACGTAATTGCTTGTCCAGCACCGTCCGGTCGGAGACGACCAGGACCGTATCGAAGACCTTAATGTTCGCCCCGTCGTGGAGGTCGGCCAGGAAGTGGGCGGTCCAGGCAATAGAGTTGGTCTTGCCCGAGCCTGCGCTGTGCTGGACGAGGAAGCGCCCTCCCGCGCCCTCGGCCCGGACAGCGGCAACGATCTTCCGGGTCGCGTCGAGCTGGTGGAAGCGCGGGAAGATCCAGCCCTTCAGCCGGTTTGCATCGTCCTTCACCGGCACGATATAACGGCCCAGAATTTCCAGCCACGAGTCGCGCTCCCACACCCGCTCCCATAGGTAGGCCGTCGGCGCGCCGTCTGGGTTCGGCGGGTTGCCCGCCCCCCCCGCGCTGCCTTGGTCGAAGGGCAGAAAGACGCTACTTGGTCCGTTCAGGCGCGTGCACATGCGGACGGCGGTGTTCGACACCGCGAAATGGACCGCAGCACCACCCGGGAAGGATAAAAGCGGTTCGTGCTTACCGTCCTTGGACTGGGGCGGGCGGTCCTCGCGATACTGGTCGACCGCGTCGACGACCGACTGGGTGTAGGCCGATTTCAGTTCCGCCGTGGCGACGGGGATGCCGTTAAGGAACAGGACAAGGTCGAGACAGTCCTCGCTCGCCAGCGAGTAGCGGACCTGGCGGACCACGCGCAGGCGGTTCGCGGCGTACTGCGCCTGGAGGGACTCGTTCATGGCCAGGGCGGGGCGGAACCGGCAGGCGACGACAGAGGTCTTCAAGCCGATCACGTCGAAGCCGTCACGCAGCACGGACACCACACCCTGCTTGTTCAGGGCGGCCCTTAGGCGGTCGGCCAGGATGGCGAGCGCCGACGCGCCGTGTGTCTTCTGCAGCGCGGCCCAGGCATCGGACTGGGCCTCCTCCATCCAGGTCTGCAGGTCGGGAAGGAACAGGGCGCGGGCTCGGTCGTAATCCGTCGCCGCCCCCACTTCGTAGAGCCAGCCGCGGTCCGCCAGGACGGCGCATATCCCGTCCTCGAAAGCCTTTTCCTTGTGGATGGTCATGCGGCCACTTCAAGGTCTCGGGACGCGGCGGCGTGCACATCGAGGCGGCCCGTCACAGCCGCCGAGATGAGAGCGGCGCGTCGCTCGCGAAGGAGGGCGATAAACCCCGTTGCGGTATCGAGACGCGATCCTTTTCCAATCGCTTCAGCGATCAGCGTATCGATCTTACCGGTTTCACGATCGAGGAAGTCGGCGATGGCGAGCTGGATGGCTTCGTCAGGGCAGGGAATCCTGACTCGTCCTGTGGCACCAGTCGTAATACCGAAGCGGGTCACGCCTTGCGCGGCGAGCGACATCTGCGAGTTCACCTCGGCGGCCTTGAGGCACCAGAAGAGGAACCGCCCTACCGTCCCCGGGAAGGGCCGCAGGAGCGTGAGGTGATACCCGCAGACAACGTTGGTCAGGGGCTCCGTGACTACCGCCGGCACGGCGATGTCGTCGGGGGTCTCGCTGTCCTTGGTGATGATGACGTCCCCGGGCCGCAGGGAGAACCGCCGCACTTCTTCCTCGGACGCCGTGGCCGCCATGAATGGCATATCGTCTGTGATGCGGTCATTCCTGTACACGTCGGTGTAGTTGCACAGGCGCACCCCAGGTTCCCCATCGACGCTGTGCTTGTCCACGCCGCTCGGGCGGACATCCGCCATCCACTTAAGCCGCTTGGTCGGAAAGGGCGTGCCGGGATTCATGCCGCTAGCCCGTCCAGCATTGCGCGAATGCGGTCAGTGGTCCGCTTCAGGTCAGCGTCAATTACCTCCAGGGGACGGGGCGGCTCGAAGACGTAGAAGTGGCGGTTGAACGGGATTTCGTAGCCCACTTTGGTTTTCTCTCCCTCAATCCATGCGTCAGGGGCGTGGGGCAGCACCTCGCGCCGCAGGTAATCTGTCACGTCCTCGTCCAGCGGGACGTTCTCCGTGTCCCGAAGGGCCGTGTCTGGCACGGGCTTGCCCTTCCCCTTGCCCCTCTGCCCCAGGACGGGTCTGCCGTCCCCGCCGAGCAGGGGACGCTCGACGGTGATGGCGCGGTATCCGAACTCCTCGTTGCTGAAGATGCGGGACACGGGCACCACCCGCACTCGCCCTCTCTCGGGGGCGACAGGCTCAGGCGCGTCGCCGATTAGCAGCCTCTCCTCGATATTGCCGTCCTTGTCCGCGATCGTGGCGAGGCGAGCCTCCTCGAAGTCACCGAAGAGCTTCGTGACCCGCTTGATGTGGGTTTTGCCCAGGCGCTTACGCTTGAACCCGTGGGAGCGAGGCATCTTCTCGGACTGGCCCGACGCGTCGATAAGCTGGACCCGACCGCGCCGATGCTCAGGCTTCCGGTTTGTAAGCAGCCAGACGTAGGTGGCGATGCCCGTATTGAAGAACATCTCAGTGGGCAGCGCCACGATGGCCTCTACAAGATCGTTCTCCACCAAGTAGCGGCGGATCTCCGAAGGTCCCGATCCTGCGCCTCCCGTGAACATGGGCGAGCCGGACATAACGATCCCAATGCGGCTGCCTCCCTGCTGGGCAGGCACCATCTTCGAGACGAGGTGGAGCAGGAACAGCATCTGCCCGTCCGACTTCGAGGGAAGGCCCGGGCCGAAGCGCCCGGCGTGTCCCTTCTCCCGGCGTTCCTTCTCCACCACGTCCTTCGCGTCGTCCCAGTCGTAGCCGTAGGGCGGGTTCGACATCATGTAGTCGAAGCGCTCGCCCGCGTGGCCGTCCTCCTTCAGCGTGTCGCCTGGCACGATGTTGGCGACGTTCTGCCCCTTGATGAGCATGTCCGCCTTGCAGATCGCATAAGCCTCGTCGTTGAGTTCCTGGCCGAACATCGTGAAGCGGGCAGTCTTGTTGAATCCGTGGACGAACTCCTCGGCCATGGAGAGCATCCCGCCCGTCCCCGCCGTAGGATCGTAGAGGCGGCGCACCACGGGGTTGCCCGGGGTGAGCACGTCCGTGTCCTCGATGAAAAGGAGGTTCACCATCAGCTCGATAGCATCGCGGGGGGTGTATTGCTCCGCTGCCTTCTCGTTCGATACCTCGGCGAAGCGGCGGATAAGTTCCTCGAAGGCGTGGCCCATCTGCTCGTTGCTGATCTTGGTCGGGTTGAGATCGATGCCCGCAAACTTCTCGGCGACCTTGTAGAGCAGCTTCGTCTTGGCAAGCCGGTCCAGCGTCTCGGCGAAGCGGAAGCGCTCGAAGATGTCGCGGACCACGGGCGAGAACGCCTGAACGTAGGCCTCCAGGTTGGGGAGAATGTTGTCCTGGTCGCCCACCAGCTTAGCGAAGTCGTAGGTGGAGGTATTGACGAAGGCCTGCTTTGCCGCGCGTAGCATGAACGGGTCTGGGTTCACGCCCGTGCCTTCCTTCGCCGCCTTCTCCGCCAGGACGGCGGCCTTGGTCGGGGCCAGCACGCAGTCGAGGCGGCGCAGCACCGTGAAGGGCAGCACAACCTTAGAGTACTCATGGGGTTTGTAGGGTCCGCGCAGCACGTCAGCTACGGACCAGATTAGCGAAGACAGGGAATTGCCACTCATTCAGCTCTCGTCCGTAGCAGATGAGCGCGCCCCCCTGGCACGCTCGTACCGTTTCATTCTAGTCGTCGCAGGACGCAATGGAAGCGGGAAGAGGGGGGTGCCATAGCCTGACCGGCCGTGGCGTGATCCATGCAAGCCGAAGCGGCACCTCAGGAAGTTTTGCCAGAAAAATGTCTGACCCAATCGACTGAGGAGCAGCGCGAGACTTCCCCCGTGCCCCCTTGTCGATGGTCGAGTAGCGGGAAAGCTCCAATCGGCAAGCCCAGGCCGCCTCGAACCCATCTTTCGTTACGTTCCGCAGGGCTTGCTCATGCGGACCGTTCCAAAACCTGGGTGTATCGTTCCACACAAATGGTCCATTGACATTAGAGGCCAACTCTGAGACCCTAGAGGAACGATAGGACCCCTGGAGATCGCCATGCTCATCGGATACGGACGCACCTCGACCCTCGACCAGACGGCAGGGATGGAAGCGCAGCAGCGCGACCTTGAAGCGGTAGGGTGTGAGAAGGTCCTCATCGAACAGGTGTCGTCGGTGGACGTAGGCGAGCGTCTGGAGCTAGCCCGCGCTCTCGACATGCTCAGAGCTGGCGACGTCCTGGTGGTGACGAAGCTCGATCGCCTTGCCCGATCCATGGCGCACCTGATGGACCTCCTGAAGATCATCGACGGCAAGAGCGCGTCTCTCCGCATCCTCGCGATGAACCTCGACACGGGCACTCCCACGGGACGGCTAATGCTCAACGTGCTGGGGAGCGTTGCGCAGTTCGAGCGTGAGATCATGCTGGAGCGTCAGCGCGAAGGCATCGCCAAAGCCAAGGCGGCCGGCAAGTACAAGGGTCGGGCTCCCACGGCCAAGGCAAAGACCGCCCAGGTGGCCGAGCTGGCAGCCCAGGACGTCAGCCTATCGGAGATCGCCCGGCGCCTCGGCATCGGCAAGGCGAGCGTCCATCGCATCCTGAAGGCCGGCAAGGCTGCTGAGGCGGTCGGCTTGTCCTCCGGGTGAGATCAAGGCCCTGCATTACCACCACCTCTTAGAAATCCGATCCCCGCCGAATTAAGGCCACCTCTTAGAATACCGAACATCGCCGCGACCACTTGCAGGCCTCCGCGTCCCGGAGCGCCTGTGTCCTCACCTGTGTAGCTCAACTCCTGTGCCAGGAGGCGCCTGCATGCCTGCCTCGCACCGATCTCGGCTTCACCAGCTCAACGCCACCCACTTGGTCCGCAAGCCGGCCTTCAGGGGCATCAAGCGAACCCGAGGCGTTGTCCCGAAGTGGACGGCCAACATCCGCGACAACCGCCTTGGCAAGGTGGGCCATTCCGTTCACCTGGGCACTCATCGCAGTGCCGAGACGGCGGCAATGGCCTATGACCTTGCCCTTATCGCCTTGGGGTGGGAACCCTTCAACTTCACGCTGCAGCATTACCGCGACACGTTCCCAGAGGCGGCGCTGCGGCAGTCGCTGCGGGCTGTCGCGGCACGCTTGGGAAACCCTGCCCCGCCTCGGCCCCGGCAGTGGTGACATAGCGCCTTCCTGACGTTCCCGTTCGCGGGGTCGTCTGTTTCTGACCTGTGTAGCGGTAGGTGGGCTCGCTCGCGGGACACGTATTCCTCCCAAGGCCTCTCCAGCGGGCTCAGGGGCGCCGCAGGGACTCATGGGCCATCCGCCCCGACGTCTCCCGCCTCTGCGCCTAGCGCCTCTCCGCGACTCTCCTAGGCCATCCACGGCGATCAACGCCGTCGGCCTCATTCATCCCTTGAAAGCTCAGCACATGACATCCGCTCTCAACAGCGGGATGGCGCAGCCGCGTCTTCCTGAGATCAAGCCTGCCTCCCCAACCGCATCGCGCAAGCGGGAGGTCATCAAGGTCCACCTTCGCAACGTGGATCGATATGCCACCGTCTACCGTGACGACTACGACCGCGTAATCGCGGAGATCGGCACGGCCCGATGGTTCGTCAACATCATCAAGCGGGCAGGCGGACGAACCGACCAGTACATCCGCGCGAAGCCGCTTGGGTGTCGAAATGTGGTGATGATCGCTCGCATCATCGCCCGTGCCGTGCCGAGAACTGCCGTGCGGTATCGCGACGGTGATGTGTTCAATCTCCGCAGCGAGAACCTGAACGAGGACTTGGACAGCGGCAACGGCGGGACCAAGTGGCGGCGTCGCTACGGGACCGCTGCGGTGACGTCCGGTGTCCTTCATGGCCTCTGAGTGGGCCGCAGCCTTCCCGCAATGGCCGAAGCGGGAACGGCGGTCGCGATACGGCAGACGTTCAGCCTCAGCAACCCCGGTTCCGGCAGTCCCCCCCCGGCGACATCGTCGAGCAGTCACGGGGCAACGGGGCGGCGACCGAAGCGACACCCACAGGCACCTCCCGGCTCTCTCAGGGCCAATCCTCCAGTTCGGAACCATCATGACCAGCACATACGACGACGTGCCGCTCGACCAACTCGGGCGGGAGGCAATGACCCGCATCACACTGGGCGACAAGTACAAGGACAAGGCTGGCCAGATGTTCGTCTCTGCAGGTCTCTACCTGATCGAGGCGAAGGCCCGAGTTGCCCAGACGAAAGGCATGGCGTGGGCCGCTTGGCTCAGTTCCCACTGCGATGTGGGCCGGCGCCGAGCCGACGAGATCATCATGATCGCGGACGGCCGAACGACCATCGAAGAGCTGCGGGGAAAGAACGCGGCCTCCAAGCGCGAGGCGCGGGCTGTCCAAAAGTTGGCGGGACATCCCGCCCGATCGGTCGAAATTCCTGAGCAGTGTCAACAACCCGCCTCCGAGCCGGCCGCTGACGACCCGCGTGCTGTCCTCCTAGCCGACCTGATCCGACGCATCAGCGCCGTATCACTCCAAGACCTCGGCTGGATCGACACCACGATCCGCAGCCTCCGCGACATCTGACCCCGTCTTCACGCACTCCCGCTTCTGGAAACGAACCCCATGACCAACCTCACCGCTTACGACCCGACCCCGATCCTCTCGGCCATCGACGACGCCATCACGGGCATGCGTCCCGTCAGCCTCCCCCGCACCGAGCAACCGCTCGGACTGACGGACAAGAACATCATCGCCCACGAGCCGCTTAAACCGGCCTCCGCGCTTCCGTCCCATCGCGACATTATCGTCCACTTCGGCGGCTCCTGTATCGGCAACCCCGGTCCAGGCGGCTGGGCAGCCCATGTCGAGAATGCCGAGACCGGCAGGCGATGCACCCGCAGCGGCAGCCATCTGGGAAAGACCACCAACGGCCGCATGGAGATCGCGGCGGCGCTGGGGGCGCTTCGCTTCATAAAGGAGGGCGCCACCGTAACGATGGTTGGCGACGCCCGGTACGTCATCGACAGCGCAACCGAGTGGCTCCCGAACTGGAAGGCACGCGGCTGGAAGAAGGTTGGCGGCATTGCCAATGTTGACCTCTGGAAGGAGATCGATGTGGCCATGCAGCGGCACGCGAAGGTCACCTGGGCGTGGCAGAAGGGCCATGTCGGGCACCCGTTGAACGAGTTGGTCGACCAGCTGGCCAAGCGGGAGGCGCTACGACGGCAGAAGTACCCGCTCCAAGACGACCGCGTGGCCCACGGGGAGCTTCCCAACCGGGAACGCGAGGCCATCAGCAGCTAGCAGGGCCGCCGCCCTGAGGCTGTCCACCACCCAACATGAGAGGAGCCGACACCATGACGACATCGACAGAGGCTCCAGCGGTCGCCGCAGGGGTGAGCGAAACGAACGCCGCAACCTTCGGACCCGCCGTGGTCCTTAGGCGGCTGCAAGGGCTCGCTACTGCAGCCCAACCGGCCTTCCTGCCCCCCGAGTTGGCCTGGGATGCCATCCGGCAGGAACCCGATCTATTCCAGCCCCGCCCCATCGCAGAGCGGCACATCAGCGAGTTGATCAGGGCCATTGGGGTGGCCGGGAAGCTGGACGCAGTCACCGTCATTCAGGTGGGCACCCACGCTGTCTTGATCGAAGGCCACCACCGCATGGCCGCTTATCGCCGTGCCGGTATCTTGGCGGGCATCCCTGTGGAGTACTTCGCGGGAGGGCTGGACGCAGCGGTGCTGGAGTCAGGCAGGGCCAACTCAAAGGCCAAGCTGTCGATGACGAACGAGGATCGGCAGAACTGCGCGTGGCGGTGGGTGCAGCTCGGCATCCACTCCATAAGCCAGATCGCGACCTCTTCTGGCGTCAGCGTGCGGCAGGTATCGACTATGCGGAAAGTGCTAAAGCACCTTGGGGAGGACGCTACGGCCCAGGAGACGTGGTGGAAGGCCCAGCGTGCGTTCAACGGGATTGAGGGGTCCGCTTGGACGGATGCAGAGGTCAAAGACCGGATACAGGCCCAAGCTCAGGACTATGCCGACCGCCTCTACATCGCATTCGGCAACAAGTTCGCGACGAACCCCGAGATCACAGCGAAGGCGCTGGACATTTATCTGGGACGAAAGCTCGGGGAGGTGTTCGGGGAAATGCGTACGTACGTCGGGGAGCCTGAGGACGGCAACCCGGACTTCTAGCGGCTCAGCCTCTGCAAACCCTAGGTCTGCAAATTGCAGAGGCTAAGCCCCCGGCTCATAGAGCAGCGGGTGTGCTATCCAGCGATCCTCAAGCGTGATACACACACCGATCTTCAACCGCCCAGAAGCGTCTGAAAAACCTACGATTTCTCTCTTTCTCAGCGAGTTCAATCCTCTCTCGCAGCACCAGCCATTCTTCGGATGGCTGGTAATTTTCCGGCGACACGAGATCATTGCGCGATCGGCGATACTTAGCTCGCCAGTTGCGCCCCCCAAGGCGCAAGCATGCGGCTTTGAGCGCCTGACAATCCCGCTGATAGTGTGTCCGTCTCCAGGCACCGATCGCGGATTTTCCGCAGGAGGGGACCGCGGACACCCAGAGACAAATTAGCTCGGTGATGAGACGAGTTTGCAAGAGTGCGTCCTGCTGGTAGGCGCGGCTAACCAACACAACTGGCCCAACCGAGACATTCCAAACGTCTGCAAACGGGCAGAACAGCGCCGCTCTTCCCGACCTGTGATGACGGTGACTGGCCGGTACCAAGCGTCCAATTCAATCCACTAGGTGTCGAGCATGTCCCACTCGTCGCCTAGGACCCAGCGGAGCGCCGAAAGCTTGCCGTTAAGCATTCCCCACTCGAAGTCGTCCCAAGGTCCGAGGTTCTCGATCCCGATTTCTTCCTCAGTCCGCCGGGCGGCCGCCTTCGCCCCTTCGAAGATCGAGCGGGGCGTTTGCTTGCCGTGCATCCCGCGGGGGATGACCACGCCGTCATCGACGATCTCGACCTCTCCGTCCTCGATCTTTGCCAGCCAATTGTGATGCCGGTTGTACCAGATCTGCCGCGTCAAAAGCTCTTGGCCATCGAGCATTTCAGTCAGCGATCGGTCTGACTGGAAGCCGTTGTATTCGGCGATGTAGTCCTCCAGCAGGTCGGGGTGGATGTCGTTGAGGATGTCGGCGATCGACAGCGAGTAAGTCGACCATTCCGGCTCGAATATCTCAGCCAGGTCGGGATGCGGCAGCTGGTGATTGATGCCGCTGAAATCCTGGTGATTGAGCGTCACAAACGAGAAACGGTCGTTGCTCCGCTTTCCCCGCCGCTTGACCGCGTCGTCGTAGATCTCGATCAGGACGGCGTCGCCGGTCGAGTTCTTCGACTCGTTGAACGGCTTCCGCTTCGCCAGCGCGCGGTCAAAGACGCGTAGCTTCAAGGCGTCCGTCGTTTCGACGACCTTGGCTGCGCCAAGCATCTTCTCGATGATGTCGACCGCCTCCCTGGCCGCCCCGCCCTTGAAGGTCATTTTCTGGTCGAGTTCGTGTATGGCGCGGATGGTCGTCTGCGCCTCCTGCGGGCCGAGGAACCGCACCGCCGCCTCGCTCACGGTCTTGAAGTGCGACTTCGCCGACGCCTCGGCCTGCTTGACGACCCGCTCCTTGTTGCGGGCGAACTCGTCGAGGACGACGCGCGGCATGATGAGCTCAATGGACTTGTCCTCGACGAAGTCCCGCAGCGCATTGATCACCGGGCGCTTCCGATGGTCCTTTACTAGGTCGAGCCAGACGCACGAATCGATCAGGATCTTTAGCTTCATCCCAGCCTCCAGGATCGTCCCATCGGGCTAAGCGGAAATCAGACGCCGGCGCAACCGAGGTGTCTCGCGGCGATGGCCAGCAACATCCTAAGATCGCTTATTCGGCCCAAGGAGACCCTATGTCGGAAATGACAGTCCTCGGATTCGCGATCGACCTGGCGTTACAGGCCGGCGCGAGCGGCGGCGATCTGACCGCCGAAGACGTCTCCCGGATCGCCGAGGACGCTCGGCGGCTCGCCGCGGTGAAGCCCGAGTTGCTGGTCCTCTATGAAGACGAGCCTTGCTGGAGCCGGGCCGATCTGGGGGCCAAGGGCGCCGATTGGGACGCGTTCGTGTTACCTTGCACTCGGGGGTGGTCATGAAGCAGTCGGACTTCGAGAAGGAGCCACGCAACATCCAGGACCTGCTGCGATTGAACGGTTACGGCGCCGAGCCGGCGAAATGGCTGGGCGATGCCCGGGGATCGCTTAAGTTCCTCCAGGCCAACGCACGCAGCGGCAAGATCGTCATATATGCGAGCATGAGGTACGTGCTGGTCCACTGCGTACTCGCGCTCACGTCACGGCTTGAGAAGGCCGGGCAGCAGGACCTGGGCCGCGGCTTCGTGCAGACCGACAGCACCTGGCGCATCCAGCACGTTTCCGGCGGAGGCGAGCCGGATAGGGTGTATCTGGAGGGACCCCTCGATGGTGAAACCGCTTCCGTAAAGGGCGGCGAGAAGCTGATCTACCGGCGCAGCTGGCCAGGGGCCAAGGAGACACCCCTGGAGCTTAGCCAGAAGCTGGTCCATGCGCTCGATCTGTATTGGGTCGAGCATCGGCAGGCCTATTGCCGCATCGACGCGAACGGCGACATCGAGGAGGTGATCAACGTTCATCGCATTGACACCGGGAATGACAATACCGCCACGGTCGTCACGATCGATAGCCAGGAACTGTTTGAGTTCGCCCGGCTCGCCGACATGGCTCTTTACTTTTTCTACGACTTCACGCGCACGACGAGCAACTTCAACGGCTGGAATGGCGTGAAGCGGTTTTCATCCAAGGCCCGCTACCTGTTTTATGAAGGGGGAACCCTCCCCGGCTACGCGAGCTTCATGAACGGCCGGCAGATTGTGAGGCCGCCGGTCACTTTGGAGGCGATCGTACGGCGCAAGATGGAGATTCGCTCGCCCGCGAAACGACGCTATGCCACGTTCCTGGCGAAGAACCGATGGGACGGCAAGGTGATCAAGGCTAGCTGCGATCCAGCCAAGCTGACCAGCTATTTCGAGGCAGACCGGAAGAAGCCGCTTCAGATAACACCGGTGTTTTTCCGAGCCGAGGTGCTGCTCAAGTACAAGATGGATCCGACGAAATACGACCTCGCGGGACGACGCGTCAGCTGTCGCGGCGCGTGGGAACTGCGGACGTACGACGTCAATCAGCAGGGCCAGGTGCACACCTATCTCAGCTATCTCGGCGACCTGCCGCATGCCGAGCAGCTCTATTGGCAGTCGTTCAACGAGGTGCCGAAAGCCGGGTTGTCGAAGCGCGCCATCCAGACCGACCTCAGAGGCGAGTGGAGCGAGGAGTACGATCCCGTCGAGGCCGTTAGGCGCATGGCGACCGAGCTGGACGGCAACCCGCCCCCCTGGTGGCAGCCGCGCGGCGAGGACGCCATCCGCACGCTGCACCTGCCGATCACGAAATCCGACGCGGAATGGTCGGAGGCCATCCTTGTCCTCGACCAGATGCTCGTCGAGGGTCTGCTGGTCACCCCGCTGCGCAAGATCGCGAAGGGGCTCGGGCGGACGGTCGATGACCGCTGGCAGTCCCTTAGGGTGATAGAGGAATGCTTGGTTGGCATCGGCTACGAACCCGAGGACGCGAAGGCTATCGTCAGCCCACTGGCCAAGCTCCACGGCCTGCGGTCGGTCGTTAAGGGGCACGCAACGTCGACGAAGAAGAAAGCCGCCATCGCCGAGGCCCTCAAGTTCGGATCGTTCCGGGGCCATTTCGAATCGATCGCCGCCGACTGCGATAAGGCGATGATGACGATTATCGAGCAGTTGGGTCCGGCCACGATGGCCTGATCAGCCTGCCCAGGTCTCTCGCGCCGACGACCGCTCCAATGTTCTCCAGTCATCCTGCAGGCCATTTCCATGTCCCGGTACATCGACCGCTTGCCTGCCGATGCGAAGGCCCACTTCACCGCCAGCTACCGTGAACGCGGCTACGGTCCCGCCCAGTTCGAAAATGCCCTGATCGATGCCGCGCATTTCGTCGCGGCCGTCCCCCCCGCGGCTCGGGTCGCTTACCTGCGCTATGCGCGACCTTTGTGCCTCAGATCTCGATGTCCGCTTCCGGGACGTGTTCCAATGTCGGCAACTGGCGCGAGGCGACCCCGAAGCAACGGTGCTTCCCGGCACGAAGAAAAAAAGAGGCCCTGCCGGAGTAGGAGGGCCTCGTCTGGGGCAAGGGTGTAAAGCGAGTCGAGCGCCGCAGGCGTCCGCGCCCGGTCAGAACTCTTCCCAGCCGGCGTTACCGGCGCGGCTGTTCGCTACCTGCTTTGCCGGGGCCAACGTTGGAGTGCCGTGCAGCTGCTTGGAAGCGACGAGCCGGGGCGCAGGGCGCGGAGCCTGCGTACGAGCCGGGGACCCGGCGAAGGCCGTCTCCGCAAGCTGGCGCAGGTGGGCGGGTTCCGGGGAGGCCGATATCGCGCCATGGCCGGTGTCGCCGTCCGACCCGGTCTTGAACGCCGCGACGAGGTCGTTGAGCTGGCCGATGCGGCTGGAGAGCGAGGCGGCCGAGGCCGCGCTCTGTTCGGACAGGGCAGCGTTCTGCTGCGTCATTTCGTCGAGATGAGCGACAGCCTGGCTCATTTCGTCGATGCCATTGGCCTGTTCGCCCGAGGCCGCTGAGATATCGGCGATGGTAGCCGCGACCTTCTGCGAGGCCTGCAGGATCTGGCTGAGCTGCTCCCCAGCTTGGCGCACCAGCTTAACGCCTTCGCCAACCTCACTGTTGGAGGAGGAAATCAGCGCCGAGATGTCTTTGGCCGCTTCGCTGGAGCGCTGGGCGAGGGTGCGGACTTCCGAAGCCACGACCGCAAAACCCTTGCCGGCATCGCCGGCCCGCGCTGCTTCCACCGCTGCGTTCAGCGCCAGCAGATTGGTCTGGAAGGCGATGTCGTCGATGACCCGGATGATGTCCGAGATCTTGGTCGAGGCGCTTTCGATCCGCGCCATGGCGTCCACAGCCTGGCCGGCGATGGTGCCGCCAGCCTGTGCCGCCTTCATCGCCTCGTCGGCGATCGCGGCGGCTTGACGCGAGGCCTGGGCCGAAGCTTTGACAGACGCCGCGAGCTGCTCAGTCGTGGCGGCGGTCTCCTCCAACGAGGAGGCCTGCTCCTCGGTGCGCTTCGAGAGATCGTCCGCGCCCATGTTGATCTCGCGGGCGGCGAGCCCGACATCGGCCGAGGTCACCTGGATGGTGCGCACCGTCGAGGACAGCCGGTCGACCGTTTCGTTGATGGCGCTCTTCAGCTCCGCGAACTTGCCGCGATAGGCGGCGTCGACCCGCTCCGTCAGATCGCCGGCGGCGACCGCCGAGAGCGTACGGGCAAACTCGCTGGTCGCCGAATCCACAACCGAATTGATCTCGTTGATGCCGGCGACGAGCTTCTGCATCTGCTCGTCGGCTTGGTCGATCTGCAGCCGCGCCGAGAAATCCCCCGCTGCAGCCGCAGCCACTACCTCGCCGACGTCGGTCACGACCAGCGCCATGTTCTCCGCAGCTCGCAGGCGCCGCTCGGCCGCAGCACGCTCCTGCTCTTCCAGCGCCCGGACCTTGACGAGGCTTTCTCGAAACACCTGCAGTGCCTTGGCCATTGTCCCGATCTCGTCGCGCCGATCGGCATGCGGTATCGGCGTGTCAAGGCTTCCGCCGGCGAGACGATCGGTCGTCTGCGTCAGGTCCTGGATCGTACGGACGTTGCGGCTGACGACCAACATGACGATCGGCAAGATCACCAGAAGAAAGACAAGTGCCTTCAATGCGAGGGCCAGTTCAAACGCCTTTAGCTGTTCAAGGTCGGCGCGGTTGTCGCGCAAGGTGACGATCTGAAGGGTTTCACCGGCGAGCGTGCGCAGGGGCAACGCCGCGACCGTATAGGGAACCGAATCCACCGACACCTCACCGGTTTCGCCTTGCCGCTCCGGGAGAGGCGGTAGCTGCTGGAGGCCCGGAACCGTTGAGGCCAACGGCTTGCCGCGATAGGCGAAGACGACGTCTGCGCCACTCAGCTTCTTCATCTCGGCGGCAGTTTCCGTTCGGTAGCGCGAACCAATTTTGAGCGTCCCTATCCGGCTTCCTTTCGCAAGCGCGGGCTGGACGGCATCGACCGAGACCTCACCCGAACTCTGCGATACGGTCAGCCCACTGCCGGCCGTCCCGCCAAGCGCCCGCGAAACTAGGGGGTCGCTCGCCTTGTTGTCTCCATGCTTGGTCGGCTCATGAGCGCGCAGCACGACGATTCCGGCGGCGTCGGTCACTTCGAAGGTGCTGACGACCGGGTCCTGCGTCCGCAATTGCTGGAACAGCCGACCGAGGACTTCCTGCATCTTCGCTCGGTCGCCGGCTTCAAATGACTGGACGACATCGGGATGCGTGGCGAAGATCGACGCATAGGTCTGGATGCGCTGCTGGATCTTGCTCACGACGTCTTCCGCCCGGATCTGGGCCTGACGTGTACTCTCCCTCATCGCTTCCCGCGTATCGCTCTCAAGCGCGAAATGGGACAGCCCACCAATGACGAAGACACACAGGACGACAAGAAGGCTGACAGCGGCGACCGCCTTGGTCCGCAGGCTGGAGAAGTTCGGCATTGAAGGTTCCCTCTGATTTTGATCCTTCATAGCTACGTAAGGTAAAGATAGAATTATTGAGCGATATGATTTGTTAACGATTTAAGCGCGCGCCATACTAGATTTTCTTCTTTAGGTTGCATGGCCATATGATCGCGAGCTCGTGATATAAAAGCGAGCCGATTGCCAAGCGGCCAGGCGCCAAGATCGCACGGCAACTCGGCTATCACGCGCAACGGCGACTGACGGTTGCAGGGATCGTCGTCCGCGGCTCTTTGGGCAATGCGAATGATCCGAGGACGCTGCAAGCGATTGCCAACTTAAGTGTCCGCTTTGCGGCTGCAGCTTGATGGCGGCTTCTGGCGCAGGCTTGCCGCGCCCTTGCGCGACCCAGCGGCACGGTGTGCTGACTAGCCCCGGCCAGACGCAAGACCCTGTGCCCAATCGATGAAGGCTTTGATCGCGACAAGCTTCGGATGCTGGGCCCGATGCGCGATATGAAAGCCGTAGCCGGACAGCCGGACCGGCGACACCTGGACGAGCGCACCGGTCGACAGCTCGTGGCTGACGAGGACGTCGCTGCAGATCGCAAGCCCTTGCCCGGCGATCGCCGCCTCGATCGCATGCGCTTCTTCCCGGAAGCTTAGCGCTGGCAACGCCGACAGGTCTGGTACCGATTGCGTGTCGTGGCCTTCTGCCTTCGACTGCCAAAGTCGCCAGGTCGGTGCCGCGCTGTCTGCCGCCGGCCATTCGATATCGATGAGCGGGAGCCGTGCGAGCGGCGCAGGATCGAGAGGCAATCGGCTTGATCCGATCAGCTGCGGACTGGCGACGACGAGGAACGTGTCGTGCGTCAACGCGATGGAAACCAGGCCTGCTGGCGGATTTCGTGCATAGCGGATCGCGATGTCGGCTTCGCCGGCCTCGAGGTCGACGACGGCGTCCGTGCCGATGATATCAAGTTTGAGATCGGGAAAGGCGGCGCGCCAACTCGGCAGGCGTGGCAGGAGCCATCGCACCGCGAACGCGTTGGTACAGGTCACGCGCAAATGCCCTGCTGACCGCCCGTTTCTGGCAATGCTTAAAGCCTCAGCGAATGTCTCGAACCCGTCGCGAAGCACGGGAAACAGCTGTTGCCCGGCCGAGGTCAGGCTCAGCGGGCGTGGTCGTCGACGAAACAGGAGCTGACCGCAATGGTGCTCCAGCAACCTGATCTGGTGGCTAACGGCCGTCGGCGTCACGCCAAGCTCGGTTGCCGCGCGCTTGAAGCTGAGCAAACGTGCGGCGGCCTCGAAAGCCCGGAGCGTCGTCAACGGCGGCAGCTTCGGCATCAGAGACACCTGGATGAATTCAGTTCATCCATAACTGAGCTATTCGAGCTTGCATATGTCCGGTCGCTGCCTTGAAACTCTCAGCGACCGGGGAATGATCATGGCGAGAGAGCCGAACGATCGTCTGGCGAAGACGCTCTCCGCCATTGCGGAGCTGGCCCCGCTCGTGACCGAGCACCGATCCGATTTCGACCGCGATCGCAGGCTGCCCGATGAGGTCTTCAAGGCGTTGGCCGCGGCCGGTCTCTTCCGGCTCTGGCTGCCGAAGGAACTGGGCGGACCCGGCTTCTCGCCTGTGGAGTTCATGGCGATCGTCGAGGCGGCGTCGGCACTCGACGGCACGATCGGCTGGCTCGTCGGCAACGGAGGCGGCATGAGCCGGGCTGGCGGTCATTTGCCTGAAGAGGTCGCGCGCGATTGGTTCTCCGACCCTTTGACCTTCATCGTCGCGGCCACGGGCGCTGTAGGATCGGCAAAGCCATGCGACGGAGGCTTTCGGGTCAGCGGACGCTGGCCATTCGGCAGTGGAGCCCATCACGCGACCCGCTTCATGGGCCTCGCCAGCGCCCGCGAGGCGGGGCAGGAGGGACCTCCTCTCTGCTGCTTTTTCGCGCGCGACCAGGTCCGCATCCACGACACCTGGTACGTCTCCGGATTGCGCGGCACGGGGAGCTGCGATTTCGAAGTCAACGACGTCTTCGTTCCGCTCGCCCATAGCTATCCTCTCGGCGATCTGCCGCGGACACAACCGGGTATCGTCTACCGGCTGCCGTCAATGTCCGTCTTCCCATGGACCGTCTCGGTCGTTCCACTGGGAATCGCACGGAACGTGATCAACGCGTTCGCCAAGCTCGCCACGTCGAAGGCTCGCGCTGGGGTCGCTGTCAGGGATCGCGAGGCGGTGCAGATGGCGATGGGGCGAGCAGAAGCCTTGCATGGTGCCGGCCGCGCCTTCCTGATCGAGGCTATGACCGTCCTTGTCGAGGCACTCGATGCCGGCGACGAGCGCCTTGTTCAAGCCCGGATCAGATTTCGGCTGGCTTGTACATTTGCCGGCGAGAGTGCGTTGCGGATTGCCGATCTCCTGGCCGTCGAAGCCGGCACGGCCGCGATATTCGAATCTGGCACGATCGAGCGCTCAGTCCGAGACCTCCAGGCGGCAACCAAGCATATCGCCATGAGTGCCAACAGCTACGCGACGGGCGGCCGCTACGCTCTTGGTCTCGATCCCGGGCCGAGGTTCTAGGGCAGTGAGGTTTGCGAACTGACAGCATTCAAATGTCTGCTGTTTGCTACGGCGCTAAGGTCATCTTATGGCGCATCTCGCCCGGACCTCGGTCCGGCGCTCCTGGCGCAACTCGTCCGGACTAGCGTTCGGCGATTCTCGCCCTCCACGAACGTCTGGAATATCACTTGCCGGCAATATTGCTTGGCTGTCGACGGCACGTGCTAAGTTGGCCCGTAGCACAGCTGGTCGCTTGATGCGCCGGCGATTACCGCTGCGCTGCCAGCTCTGCGCAACAGCCTCCGACGACCGCCCCAGAACCTGGCTAATCTCAAGCTGCGCCCGTCAACACAAGATCGTGCTGGCCCATGACGACACGATTGCGGCCGGCCGATTTCGCCTGGTAAAGTCCCGCATCGGCGCGGGCGATGACATCCTCGATATCGCGATCGTGTGGGCCAGCCATAGCCGCGCCGACGCTGATGGTGATCGAGAGATGGGCGAGCCCCTGCGTCACAATCGTATTCTCAACGGCTTCGCGGATGCGGTTCGCTAGTAGTATTGCCCCGGCATTATCGGTTTCGCGCAGAAGCACCACAAATTCCTCGCCGCCGAAGCGGGCGACCTTATCCGTGGTGCGGACCTGCCCGGCGATGATCTTGCTGACTGCGCGGATGACCTCGTCGCCGGCGGAGTGGCCGAAGGTGTCATTAACGCGCTTGAAATGGTCGATGTCGAACATCAGCACACCGACATCGCGCTTATATCGCTTGAAATAGTTCATCGCGTCTTCCGCGAAGGGCAGGAAGGCACGGCGATTGAACAAGCTGGTCAATGGATCGGTGTCAGCCAGTGCGCGCAGCGTATGGATGTCCGCGCCGAGGCGGCGGGTTTTTTCGTCGGAGGCACGGGCCTGTTCCTCGGCCTTCAGCTCGACCTCGCGCGCTGCCTCTCTGGCTTCCAGCGCCCCCTTTTCGGCACTGCCAACCCGGCGCAACAAGGAGCGGACAGCCCCAGACAAGTGCAGCAGATCCCGCGAGCCATGCTGGCGCGCGACGCTGTCGGCACTTGGATCGCGCCCGATCAGGTCGATCGCACGACACAGCCGCGTCAGCGGACTGGTCACCGTACTCGCGAGGAACCAGGCGAGAGCTGCGCCCAATGCGGCAACCAGCATTCCGAGCAGACCGATCGTGACCGCCAGGCGGTTTGCCGGCGCAAGCGCAACATCAACAGGGCGCCGAGAGGCAACGATCCAGCCCAGCCCAGGATACTCGCCCTCGCCCTGCGTCGCCACAAGCGTCGTTAGCATCGGACGCTCGCCGCTCATGTCGCGAAACGTCGCCGGCGTGCCGGATCTCGCTGCATGAAGCCAGGCGTCCGGCACTGCACCAGCGCGCTGCGGTCCCAGCAGAATATTGCCATCGCGGCCCAGCACCCAGATGTCGGTTTCCAGCTGGCTATCGTATTTCTGTAGGAGACGAGAGCGAACCTCGCTGGCCCAGTTCCAGCTCAAATGCGCGCCGAGCACGCCTGCAAGCGTGCCGTTGGCGCCATAGACGGGCATGGCGACATCGACGAAACGGAACGGCGCGGCGTCGGGGTCGCGGCGCAGCAGGCCGTCGAGCAGCTTAGCGTCGTGCACATCCTCGACGGTTGTACCTTTTAGGCCATTGGCGAACCAAGGCCGCTGGGCGACCGAGACACCCTCCAGCATGCCCCGTGTCGCGGCTCTGACGGTGCCGTCCGGCGCGGCGACGCCGAGCCAAGCATAATCTTCGAGGCTTGACTGCATCTGGCTCAGGACGGCGCGGGCCTTGGCGGCGTCGCCCGTCCAGACGCTGCGGAGCGGCTCGAGGCTGGCGATGTTCTTGATCTCGCGATAGCGCTCGAACATGCTCTGGTCGAGGCGGTTCGCCATGGTGTGGGCCATGGCCGCGAGATCAAGATGGGCGTCGTCGATCGCCTGCCTGCGGGCCAGCATCACTGCGCCCGTGGTCACGATACCGACCGTGGCAATGCAGAGCAGGCCCGTCATGATCGCGGTTTGCTGCTTGACCGTTAGGCGGTCGGCCAAGCGGCGAACTGCAGCGCTCCAGGACATCGTGATCTCCGACTTGTGTCGTCAATCAGCGTGGAGGCTTACATCAAAACTTATCTTAAACCGGTCCTTTATCTCGTCAGCATGGTTGCCCGCCGATGACCAGGATGTGCCAAAACGATCTTATGCGCTCATTCCTAGCTCACCCGGCAGGGATTTGGATTGACGAGCGCAACGGCGGTTTCTGGCGCGCCGCCAATTCGCTTCACCATGCTACGCCGCTCGGTCAACCCGCGCGCTTGAGCAGCCATTCGAAGCTGCTCCGCCAGAGCTAGACGCGGATATCCTCGAGCAAGTTCTCGATTAGATCCAACAGCCGTCAGGCTTCAAGATAGTCGCTGATTTAGGCAATTATACCATTCCGCACTGACTTTAGAGGCGGCTTTGGGTTTCTGATACTGGCGAATAATCTATTTATCAAACGCGTAAATCGCAATAATTACTATTGATATTTACAATGATATAGTACTATACAATTTTTAATGACAAAACATTTTGGTTATTTATTAGTTTGGTGATACTTGCCGTTCTCTCCAAAGATCCATCGATAGCTGCCTTGATGATCGTAGGCGGCAAAAACGCTAGGGACAGCGTCATTCTGACTGATCGCTCGGTACAGTTTTCCCGCTTTGCAATTTCGCCGATCGTGCTCAAATCGCTATTGATTAGCTCCTGAAGCCAGGTTCGCGCTTTGACGATGGCCATGAGAAGCCGGGCACGTGCAGTGGCGTCGATGGGTGATGGCGTCACTTCACACGGAGAGTCGATGACCAACCTGCGCTGACGATTGCGTGGAGCCGACCACGCTATTCGCCGGTCCTCGAATTCACCACCAACAGTCCTCAGTCGCAGATCGACAAACCCGGCCGTCAATGTGGCCCGATCGAGCGCACTGCGCACCAACTCCTCGTCGCCGCCCCCCTCCGATCCATGCACCTCACGGCTTTGCCGCAGCACCTCTAAAACGGCAGCCTCGATATCGGGGGCAGACACGCGGGGTACCGATCCGGCTTGGTCGTGACGCCCCTGGGTCGCCGCCGACGATGCATAATATCGATACTGGACAGGCCCCTTTCTGCCGACCACAGGCGTCATCCGGTTGCCCTTATCATCAAACAACTTGCGCAGAAGCAACGCTCCTGAAGGCCGACATGGGCCACGACGGCCGATCTGATTGGCTACAAGTTTGGCTTGGACCGCATCGAACAGGGCGAGGTCGATGATCGGAGCATGCTCGCCTTTGTGAGCGGAATCTCGATGATTGATTTCGCCCAGATACATTCGGTTGCGTAGCAGATAGCTCAGGGGCCCGTTTGTAAACGGCGTGCCGCCGATCACCCGGCCGCTGGAGAGGGTCCTGCGTCGCGATATAATTCCGTCCTGCCGGAGCGACTGCTGCAGCGCAGGAACCGACCCCGTCGACAGATATCGCTCGAAGATCATCCTGACGGTTGCGGCTTCTTCTTCAACAACAATGAGCTTTCGGGCTTCGACGCGATAGCCGAGCGGCAACACACCGCCCATCCATATGCCCTTTCGTTTGCTCGCCGCGATCTTGTCGCGGATGCGCTCGCCCGTGACCTCGCGCTCAAACTGAGCGAACGAGAGGAGCACGTTTAATGTCAGCCTGCCCATGCTGTTGGTGGTGTTGAAAGCCTGTGTCACCGAGACGAAGGACACATCATGAGCGTCGAACAGCTCGACGAGCTTGGCAAAGTCCGCCAGCGACCTGGTCAGTCGATCGACCTTGTAGACCACGACAATATCGAGCCTTCGTGCTCGGATATCGTCCAGCAGCCGCAGCAGCCCAGGTCGCTGGATTGAACCACCTGAGAAGCCTCCGTCATCATAAAGGTCCGGTAGACAGCGCCAGCCCTCGTGGGCCTGGCTTTTGATGTATGCCTCTCCCGCCTCGCGTTGATTATCAAGGGAGTTAAACTCCTGATCCAGTCCATGCTCGGTGGAAACGCGGGTGTAGATCGCGCAGCGAAAGGGCTTGGCGACGGGCACCTTCATAGCGCTCGCCCTGCAGGCTGACCGGCGCGGGTTGTCTCGCCACCCTCGCCTCGCGCGCTGCTCTCGCCCCGGTTGGCACTTGACTGCGACGACGGCCTGTCGCGCAGCCCAAAGAACCGAGGCCCATTCCAGTTTGTGCCGGTCATCGCACGGGCAACCTCCGACAGGCTGCCAAACGCTGCACCATTCCATGTAAAGCCATCAGACGTCACCGCGACACGTTGGGCGACGCCCTCGTATTCGCGGAGCAACAACGTACCAGGTCGTAGTTTTCCTGTCCGAGGGTCTGGAACAGCCGGCACCGATTTAGCGCCCAGGCCGGCCTTCAGGTTCGCGGCAATCGTGTCGAGGTATCGGACACTTTCGCGGTCCAAGCCGCCATAGGCTTGCTCTTGCAGTTTATAGGCGATGATGCGGATGAGCAGAGAGCGACCAAGATGCTCGGGCGCTTGTTTGCGAAAGGTTTTGCGCCATCGCACACGCAGCTGATGGAAATCGAGCCCAGATAGGCCTTCCACAGCGGCGGTGAGCTCTGCCGCGACTGTCTCGGTCGGGTTTGAACCAGAGCTCGGGCGCATCAGCAGGCCTCCCCGGCAGCAATGCGATAGACCGTTTGCCCAGTAGCATCGCGGGCGCGCTCGACATCATGACCGCGCTTGCGCAAACCGGTAAAGGCTGCCCGGCTGGAGTGCGGCAGCCAACCCGTGATCGCCATGACGTCATCAATCGAAGCGCCCTCTGGACGCCGCAGCAAGCTCACGACGGCCGCAATCTTTGAACCGGGGGAAACAAGCTCTTTCAACGGAGAGACCGCCTCAGCGGGCGGCGAGGCGTCGTGACCCTCGGGCTCGATACCCAGTGCTCGCAAACCGTCGGAGGTGATGGTCAGGCCTATGGCCTTGTCATCATCATCGCGCCACCAGATGGGGTCGGCCGCACCGACCTCTGATTTCGTTGCCAGGCCTATCGCGATCAGTTTGCCCGCCAACCTATCGAGCACGGCGCCGCGCAGTCGGTCGGGCAAGGGGATAAGTCGATCGTCTCGCTGGGATGCCGATGAAAGCAAAACAAGCTGGGTGTCAGTAAGCTGGGTCATGGTCTGGCCTCGTGACGACGGCACTTGCCGCCACTGCCACGACCCCGAACGACATCGTAGTCGTCGGGGCATTTTCGGGCGCTCGACCTACGACATACACACGCTCCGTTGCGCGGCGAAGTCGAGCCAATTCAAGATAGATCCTACAGCAGCCCACTCTAGCTTCCGCCCAGGCACAAACCCAAGAGCGAGCGGGCATAGCTATCCGATAGTCTCAGCAGTTATTTGATATCCGGATGATCCGTGCTTCAGCGCTTGTGAGATGCTGTCGACCTGATCGTCATGCCGGGCACCGGGAAACGCAAAAAGTTCATCCTCCAGCGTCGGTAGCCATGCCGCGTGCACCGGTAGGAAGACGTGCCCGTTTTCAAATTTGACGGATTCCTCGGCCATGCGCACCTGCTTATCCCGATTTACTTTGATCGGACGTGCGGGCTCACCCATTTTCCGCAGCTCCTGCTGCAGCGCTGTCCCCGCGCCGATATCTTCAATCAAGATGCGGCTTGGCTTGAACCGAGCCGATAACTCAATCGCCTTGCGGCGCAGATCTGGAAAGTCATGCCGGCCGCGATGTACATGAAGCAGATAGTAATCCGGCTTGGCGATGAGCCAGGTCGTGCATACGCTCCAGTCGTTATCCGGGCCGCCTTTGGCGGCCGTATCCCAGCTTTGAACGATGGCCTGGCCAGGTCTGCGGGTCGGAGCTTCCGCATAGCGACTGATCCACTTGCGCTTGATCATGGCGCCGCCAGGTGGAACAGGCTGCTGCAAGTACTGGGCAGAGAACGAGTCCGAGCCCAGATTGGCTCTGAGATCGTCGAGGATGTACTGCGGCTCTCGCTCGGGATGCAGCAAGTCTCCCTCGGCGAAGAGCTGCGAGCGACCGTTGCCCAAAGCGATGTGCTGATCGGCGGAAGAGATCGCAGGCAGGTTCAATACGGTCCATTCACTGCCGGTTTGCCGAGCAACGTAGCCGACGAGATCGTCCATGTGCACGCGCTGCATGACGATCACCACCGCTCCTTCGACCTTGTTGTCGAGGCGCGACAGCAAGGTGTTCGAGTACCATTTGTTGCAGGCCTCGCGGGTCGCCGTCGACAAGGCATCGTCGGGCTTGATTGGATCATCGATGATGATCAATGAGCCGCCGCGGCCCGTCAGAGTCCCGCCGATGGAGGTGGCTAGGCGCATGCCGTTGGCGGTCGTCTGGATCTCAGCTTCGGTATTTTTGCGGACGGACGGGCGCGTGTGCGGGAACAGGCGCTGATACCAGCCGCTCCCGATAAGCGCTCGAAAGTCGTTGCTGTGTTTGGTCGCAAGGTCCTGCGCATAGCTGACGCAGATGATGCGCTTGCTCGGATCATGGCCGAGCACGAAGGCCGGAAACGCCACCGATGCGATCACTGATTTCAGCGAGCGCGGCGGTAAGTTTATAATGAGCCGCCGCGTCTTGCCAAGCCGGACCTGCTCGAGCGCATGGCAGATGGCGTCGAGATGCCAATTCCAAGCGAGGTCTCCCTGAACGAGCGACATTGCCGCCTTCCCGACGAAGCTTGCAAAATCGCGGCGCAGAACAGCGTCATATAACTGAGCACGCTCTGACGTTCCGGGCTGCGGTATGAGTGAAGTCGGCTTAGCGAGCGCCATTGTCGCCCCCTAGCTGCTTCGCCAAATATCTCTCGATAATCGCTTCGTCTGCAGTGCTCGAGATGCCGGGCTCGTCGTGGGAGACCGCCTCAACAGCAGATCGCGTTGCCAGCAGGAATTCCATGGCCTTGCGATCACCTTTGAGCGCACTCTGCATCTGCTGCATGAACATGGCTTCGAGCCTGGTTACCTTGCGGCGGCGGTCGCCGACGCCGACCGTGACCTTCTCGTCGAGTAACTCGCTGAGCATTTTTTCAATGCTCTTACGGCCCCGCGGCCGACCGCGCGGATTTCCACTCTTTCCTGGCGAAAACCGCGTGTGCAAAGGCGGCCGCCCTCGGCCGGTCCGATAAGGCTCTTCCTGATCGCTCACCGCCCATCTCCACAGATATCGATCCAGCTAGAATCCACTTCCAAGATTTCCGGCCGCGCCGGCGGCTGCGATGGCGCTACAACCGCCGACAAGGTGTCAGCGATGGACCGCCGGCGTTCCCCAACCTCGGCGAAAGTTTCGCCAGTCTCGGCGAGGATTGCGTCGGCCTTGGTGACGCTCAGCCAGCGGCGAATGGCGACGTCGACGTAGACAGGGTCGATCTCGACGCCGAATGCTCGGCGTCCGAGGCGCTCGGCTGCCATCATCGTCGTCCCTGATCCCATGAAGGTGTCGAGGACGATGTCACCACGCCGTGAGCAATCGCGGATCGCATCAGCCACGAGGGCGACTGGCTTGACGGTTGGGTGCATCTTCAGCTCGTCGAGGCGCCCAGCGCGGAAGCTGTTAACGCCGGCATAGTGCCAGACATTGCTGCGGCTTCGCCCGCTCTGCCCGAGACCGAAATTGTTGATGTGCGCGCACTCGCCCTTTTTGAAGACGAAGACCAGCTCATGCTGCGAGCGATAGAAGCTGCCCTGCCCCGCGTTCGATTTGACCCAGACGCAGACGTTCTTGAGCTCGGAAAACACCGAGCTGCCCGCGGCCATCAACTCGCCGACATGACGCCAATCCATACAGACGTAATGGATCGAGCCGTCGATGGCATTGCGCTCGCAGACGGTGAGGCACTCGATCAAAAAGGCCGTAAATCCCTCAACGCTCATCTCTCCTGACGCAAAGGCGAACTCGCGGTGTTTGATCGCGCCGCGCCCCTGGACATGGCCGAGCACCGGCACATTGTACGGCGGATCAATGAAGACCATCTGCGCTTGTGCACCGTCCATCAGGCGCACGACTGCCGCTTCATCGCGGGCGTCTGAGCACATCAGCCGATGACGACCTAACAACCAGAGATCTCCCTTTTCGACGACCGGATTACCGGCGGCCGGCACCTGATCATCCGCGTCAGCGTCGTCGACGAAGTCGGCAGCCAAGGCATCGATCTCTGCGGCGTCGAAGCCGGTCAGCGCGATATCGAGACCTTCGGCTTCGAGCAGACCGGTTAGCTCTTCAAGCTCGACCGCGAGAAGGTCCCGATCCCAGCCGGCATTCTCGGCAATCTTGTTGTCAGCCAGCATCAGCGCGCGCCGCTGTGCGGCACTCAAACCGGCAATGCAAAGTGTTGGGATTTCGGCGAGCTGCAGTTCTGCTGCTGCACGCAAGCGGCCATGGCCCGCAAGCACCCCACCCTTCTCGTCAACCAACACCGGATTGGTGAAACCGAACTGCTCGATGCTGCGTGCGATCTGCGCCACCTGCGCCTTCGAATGCGTGCGCGCGTTCTTTGCGGACGGAGTCAGCGAGGACCTCGCTCGCAACTCGACCTGCCGCGATATTTGAATACTCGAATTAGGTTTCAATTTTGCAGCCTCCTGCTTGATTGTCGTAGACTTAGGCACGCCGCCTACGGCCGCGGCGCGTCGGCTCCGTACTCGCTAACAGATGGCTTATTTGAATGAACGGGTTCATGAGCTCGATGCTCAGCGTCGGACTATTCGTGTAGGCGTCCAGTGCTAGGCGCCGATCATGCTGTTTTCTTCCACGACAAATATTGTCCGGGCGCGGCCCATCGTTATCGACAATCGTGCGGGTTACTAAGCCAACGGCTTCAAGGTCGGCGTGAATGCAGAAAAACACCATGTCATCAGATCGCTCGACCACGCTTCCTTTCGCGATGAGCTGCTCCCTACCAACGGCGTTGGCACTCGCGATGACGGTGCCCTTGGCGTTGAGAAGCGGTGATATGTCGATCCTGCTGATCCTTTGATGCTCTCTCTCAAGTGACTCGCGGAAATAGCGCAGCGCGAAGACCGCCCTGCCCTGCGTCAAGCCGCAACTCATCAGTCGGAACGCAATTAGCAACGCGAAGGCGGAGTAGGCCGAGAACGTGACATCACGCCCAGAGCCAGCCGCGTCGTCGTCGAAAAACGCATACACGGGCGGAGTTATTCCGCCGGGCGATGGTTTGCTTTTACGGTCGTTGTCGAGAAGGCGCTTCACCCGAAGCAGAATGGCACCGTCGTCCAGGCGCGAGTGGGTCGCCCGAATTGCCTGAACCAGGACCTCGTTGATCTGATTGCGCTTGTACATTGAAACCTCGATGCGATCCGCAATCTGCATCGCGCAGATAGCGGTGTCAAATTGGGTTTCAATCGCGTGACTTAACCACCCAGTTCCCGACCACATCGCAGCCGATCATTCGCTGATAGCTTTGCTATGCTTCCCTGTTCCAGCGCAAGGGATCGTCATGGCTAAATCATTGACATTGCTAACGATAACACGGAGCCCTCGTTGCTCTGGAGCTTAATTTTCCGCGGAATCCCTGTTCTTTTCCGTGTTAGCAGGGAAAATCACCGCAGAGACGAGTGCTCTCTGGACTGCCAGCAGCACCAGCATCTTTGCTGGTTTCCATCGGTTCGGCGTCGCGCTGCCTTTCGAATCGTCTGACGCGTTTGCGCAGTGAACCCTCTCCGACACGTCTGTGCCGTGCCAATGTCGGACGCCACATCGAACGCGACATCGTCACGCCCTGCGTCAGCGTCAAGCACCGCTCTTCTGGAACACGACCTCGGCCGCGCGGCCGTGCCGGCGCCGTTTCGATCGACAGCGTTTCTCTCAGAACTCTTCCCAGCTGGAATCGCCGGCGCGGCTGTTGGCGACCTTCCTGGCGGGCGCGGCGGGGGCCGGGCGGGGCGTCGGCGCTGCGCCGGGCCGGGGTGTGGCGGGAGCCTTCGGCGCGAAGGCGGCCTGGGCTAGCTGGCGCAGGCGCGCGGGCTCCGAGGCCGAAGAGGCGTGGCCGCCACCCTGTGCGCCATCGGTCTCTGTCCGGAAGGCGGCGACGAGATCGTTGAGTTGGGCGATCTTGCCCGAGAGCGAGCCGGCCGAGGCTGCGCTCTGTTCGGCCAGCGCTGCGTTCTGCTGGGTCATCTCGTCGAGATGGGCCACCGCCTGGCTCATCTCGTCGATGCCGCTGGCCTGCTCGGTGGAGGCCGCCGAGATGTCAGTGATCGTCGCCGCGACCTTCTCGGACGCGCTGAGGATCTGGCTGAGCTGGTCGCCGGCCTGACGCACCAGCTTCACGCCCTGCCCGACCTCGGTGTTCGAGGACGAGATGAGCGCCGAGATATCCTTGGCCGCCTCGCTCGACCGCTGCGCCAGTGTGCGGACTTTCGAGGCAACCACAGCGAAGCCCTTGCCGGCATCGCCGGCCCGCGCTGCTTCCACCGCCGCGTTCAGCGCCAGCAGATTGGTCTGGAAGGCGATGTCGTCGATGACCCGGATGATGTCCGAGATCTTCGTCGAAGCGGTTTCGATCCGGGCCATGGCATCGACTGCCTGACCGGCAATGGCGCCGCCGTTCTGGGTCGCTTTCATCGCCTCGTCGGCGATCGCGGCGGCATTGCGCGACGCTTGCGCCGAGGCCTTGACGGAGGCCGCGAGCTCCTCGGTCGTTGCCGCGGTCTCCTCGAGGCTCGACGCCTGCTCTTCCGTGCGCTTGGAGAGATCGTCGGCGCCGGTGTTGATCTCACGCGCGGCGAGCCCGACATCGGCCGTCGTGCTCTGGATCGTCTGGACGGTCGTCGACAGGCGCTCGACCGTCGTATTGATGGCGGTCTTCAGAAGCCCGAAGACCCCGTGATACTCTCCCGTCACCGACAGCGTCAGATCTGCGCTGGCGACCGCCTGCATGACCTGCGCGAATTCGTCGGTCGCCTGCTCGACCACGGCCGAGACCTGATTGAGCCCAGCGGAAACCTCGCGCACGAATCCCTGCTTGTCGTCGAGCGAGAGCCGGGCCGAAAAGTCACCCTTCCGCGCCGCCTCGACCACCGCAGCCACTTCGGCTTCCCGCATTTCGGCGGTCACGTTGCGCCAGATCAGCGTATGGCCGATCGTCCCGCCGGCGGCATCCTTGATGTAAGCCATGTCGACCATGATCGCCTGGGCCGCGACCTCGTAGCGAACCCTTCGCGTCTCGCCGTCATCGAGAATGAGCTCGCGCTTGAGATTGGCGTTCTTCCGATAGCAATCGACGTGCTGGCCGAGCATCGTCTCGACCTTGAAGTCGGGCATAGCCTGACGGAGGCTCGGCTCGAGCTGCTTCAGCATCCTGAACAGCGACGCACTGATGAAGGTGATGTTTTCGTCGGGATCGGTGATCATCAACATGGTCGGCGACTGGTTCATCGCCGAGACCGTCAGGGCGCTGCGCCCGGATTCGAGACGCCCCTGATCGATGGCGCAAGCGATCTCACCGATCTCGTTGGGCAGCTCGGTGTGCGGGACCGGCTGAGCGTGGTCCTGCGCCTGGTGCCGCCGGAGCGTCGCCACCAGATCGGCGAGCGGGCGGCGGATCGACCTGACGAACGCCAGCGCGACGCCAAAGGCGATCAACGCCGCCAGCGCGGCCACAGTGAGGTCGCGCAGCGCCCTGCTCTCGAACCCGGCGATGCGGGTCTCGATCAGGCGAACCAGTTGCTTGTGCGTGCTGTGCCAGAGCGCATCCGCCGCCGCGCCGAACGCGGCGGACGCGGCCTCGACATCCGCCCTTGCCAGCGTCGCCGGGCGTTCCAGAATGACGGCCTCGCGCAGCTGGGCTGCCTGGCCGGCGACCCGGGAGGTCGCAGCTGTAAAGGCTGCCCGCGTCGCCGACAGAGACGCGGCCACGCTCCCATCGGGGTTGCCCTCGACACTCGATGCAAGCGACGACTGGACCGCCGCCAGAGCGATATCGTAGCGCGTCGCCGCCTGGGCGAGAGCATCATGCTGGCGGGGCGAAAGCCGGGCGACGTCCGTGACGAACGGTTTCATCGCGGCTTCGAGCGCCGCGCGGGCGATCACCAGCTCCGGCAGACGAATGACGACCACGTCCATCGCATAATAGGAATCGACATCGGGATCGAGCGTCAGGTTGGAGCCGTCGGCGATCTTCTGGATCGCGACCTGCCCGGCATCCAACATCTTGCCCCGATCCCGTCCTTCAGCGAGCGCCCGGCCGAAGGCATTCAGGCTGGCGCTCGCCTTCAACGCATCGGCGGCGGCCTGCTGCCGCGTGACGAGCCCCGCCGCGCCGGCAACCCGATCGGCCGGGGCCGCCTGGTCCACACTCGTTGCAAGAGCCGCCCAGACATCCGTCAGCAGACGGGCGCCGGTGATCTCGAGCGACGAGAAGGCGATGTCCTTCCTGACCTGCTGCATGAACAGCAAGGTGAGATGTCCGATCGGCAGCATCGTCAGCGCCATGATGATCGCGATCTTCGCGCCGATGGTGAGAGACGCAATCCTGGCTGCCAGAAATCTCATCGGATCACACCGCTCAAAGGTTCAACTTTAGCGAGTGTCGTAAGGTAAGGTTAAGCATGCCCTAACGTCATGCTCGTTTACGGCGAGCCGGCGCTGGCTTATCTCGTTAGCCGCGCGTCGCTCGCTGCAACTGCTCGCGACAACGCAATGGCTCGAGGTCGGCGCCTGCCGGCCGACGGAACCCGGTGGACCGCTTCATGACCCTGATCGATCTCAGTGCCGATCTCGCCGAGGGCTTCGGCGCCAATCACGGCGATGCCGACGCGGCGGTGCTCTCGATCGTCACCTCGGCGAACATCGCCTGCGGGCTCCATGCCGGCGAACCGAGATCACGGAACAGCCCTCAACGGTAGCGCACGAGCGCGTCGTGGCGGCAGGGCTCGGCGACCCGCACCGGCTTTGGGGCGCCACGCGGGGCCTGACGGGGCGGCTCGGTCCCCGCTCAGAACTCTTCCCAGCCSKCATCACCGGCCCSGCYGTKGGCGACCTTCTTGG
>NNBT01000015.1_pt1 | contig 56162 bp, 23 predicted proteins | sample 1173831 | NCBI WGS metagenome assembly NNBT01 (sample SAMN07173936, study PRJNA388173) | plant metagenome | isolation source: symbiotic tissue sample KVJ10 | place: Norway: Troms, Kvaloya island | reverse complement strand
CACTTAACGTGTATGCGGCTGTCAGCTTAACAAACGCGCTGAATGCCATTAAGACTCAGTACCAAAATGCTAACCCAGGCGTCAACGTTGTTTATACGTTTGGTGCTTCTGGTACTTTACTGAGTCAAATACAAGCAGGAGCAGCAGCAGATATTTTCATTTCTGCTGCTAACAGCCAAATAGATGTATTGCAGAATTCAACCCCAAGTAAATTGGTTGCAGGTAGCCGTAAAAACGTTGTCAAAAATCGTCTAGTTTTGATTGCGCCTACGACATCTCCCGTTAGTGCTGGTAGTGCTGCTCTCACTAGCTTTAATGGTTTAACCAATGCCAACATTACTGGTATTGCCATAGGTGACTACACAGGTACTCCTCCAGTTGTGCCAGCAGGAAATTATGCCAAACAAGTTCTCACTAGCCGAGGTATTTTCACTACTCTCAGTTCTAAATTATACCGTGCTAGTAATGTGCGTAACGTTTTAACTGCTGTTGAAAATAAAACTCTTCTAATTGGAGGTGTAAATAAAACTATCAACGCAGGTGTTGTTTACAAAACTGATGCAGCCATTTCTAACAAGGTAAGAGTAGTACAAACTGCCCTCACAACAGAGAGTGATTCGATTGTTTATCCACTGGGTATACTCACCAGAACTAAAGTTTTAACGACGGCACAAAGTTTTTCTAACTACTTAAGTGGTAGTACAGCTCAGAATATCTTCAAAAATACTTACGGTTTTATCCTCCCTTAATCACCAGAAAGTAAATCAATCAAGTACTCGTTGTCGTGAATTTTGAACTATTTGGAGTCATGTCTTGTGAAGTTCACTAAAAAACTCTCAATTATTGTTTGTAGTTTGACTACTGCTTTCCTTCATACTGCTGTGATTACTAATACTTATAAGTCAGCAGCGCAAGCTGAAAGACAAGAACTGATTATCAATGGGGGATTTGAATACGATTCTCTTGTAGATCCAACTAATCCCGAAACTACAAATCCTAATGTTACAGGATGGGTTAAATCTGGTAATCCGATAGATACATCAGGTACTAAAATTGACAATTTTCCTAATACTGGTAAGCAGGGATTATCGCTTGGGGGATTTTCAGCTATTAGCTACATATCGCAGACTATCCCTACATTTCCTGGTCAACGCTACAAACTTACTTACTATCTTGCATCGACAGAAGAAGCACCCGATCTGAATAACAAATTTAAGGTTTTTATAGGTGGGAAGAAGGCTTATGTTCAAAAAAACACTCCTTACCAATCCTACACACAGTACACCTTAAATTTTATAGCAAAAGGAAGATCCACCGAAATAAAGTTTGGCTCTCAAGCGAAGTATGCGTTTTTATATTTGGATGATGTGAGTGTCAAAGCTACACCTGAAAATCAAGTAAAAAACTATGGAGATGAATAAACCACAGGTAGAAGCCTAAGCAATGTCTGGCTCAATAGTGTCAATAATGCCAATAAAATTCATCTGATTTAAAAACTGCATAATGCGTTTATTGAGAAAAATTGCCTTGGTGTATGAATTCTTATCCACATCTATAGCTAACTCTTCTAAACCAGAAAAAAGTGTTCATTTTTATTGACACTACTGAAACCCAGCCAGCATTGATGTAACTATCAACTTATTTTCATTGTCAAAATTTAGAATTATTTGGAGTCAAGTTTCATGAATTTAACTAAAAAACTCTCAATTATTGTTTTTAGTTTTACTACTACATTAATTAGTACTGCTGCGATCGCTAATATTTATAATACAGCAGCACAAGCGGCAGAACTTGTTAAAAACGGAAGCTTTGAACTCGATCCCCTCGTAGATCCTAACAATCCCAACGCTACAAATCCGAATATTACAGACTGGATTAAGTCTGGCGATCCGATGGATATATCAGGGATAAGAATAAGCAACTTTCCTCAGCATGGTAGTGGTAATCAGGGCTTATCACTTAGTGGATTTATAGACCTCAGCTACATATCACAGACACTTTCTACACAACCTGGTCAGCAATACGAACTTAGTTACTATTTAGCATCTATAGATGAGGTCCCTGACCTTGATAATCAATTTCAGACATTTGTAGGTGGAAATAAACTTTTCGATCGAAAAGACATTTCTTTTCAACCATACACGCAATATAAGTTCAATTTCACGGCAGATACATCATCTACAGAGTTAAAGTTTGGGGATTGGGATAAATATGGATTCTTATATTTGGATAACGTGAGTGTAAAACCTGTGCCTGAACCATCAACTATTGGAGGAATAGTTGTTACTGCTGGTTTATTAGGAATATGGCTGAAGAAAAAGAAAGCAATTAGCTAGAAAGAACAGCCCTTTTTTTACCTTTTGAAAAAGGACAAATCGTAAATCCCTCAAACTACTGTGCAATAGCTATGAGGGATTTAGTCATCTTCTGCTAAAAGTTATTCGCTGAATTCCATTAACTATTCGTTTTTTTTCTTGCTTCAAGTCAAGTAGCGAAAAATGTAGTTATTCCTCAAGTTTGTCAATAAAAGCGGAACACTGCTCATATTGAGTATTAGGGCATGAGTGTACAATTTCCCTTATTGAATGAAAAGCATCCGAAAACTCTATTTTAAAATCGGGATTAACCCCCATAAGGTAGAGATGAAAATTTTTTGGTTTTTTCTGGGCTATTTCTTGAGCAATGTTCTGAATTTGTTTGATTGTTAACTTGTCATTGGTTCCTTCACTGACAATAAATGCATGTAACTCTTGCTTTTCATCAATCAATCCCTTGACTCGATTGATTGCTTGAATCAAGGCTTGATCGTCAGAGCGTATTACTTGCAAATCTTTTTCAATATCTCGAAGAGATCCTTGTGAGGATACACCATAAATATTAGATATCTGACGATCTTTTAAAATATCTACATTCATGGGATATTCTAGATTTGTACGAGAAAATTTGTCGTTTAAGTCCGTTACGAAGTTTACTGATTTTTCAGTCTTTAGTTCATAAGCAATGTATACCTGTCTCTTTGGTTTAGGTTGCGATGGAGTAAAGCTTAATTTACTTATTCCAAATAAAGCAATTGCACTACTTAAAATACCTAATTTAATTATCATGTCTTTACTAGTCAAATTCTTAAAGCTGCTTTCTTTCTTTCGTGATTTTCTGTTCATAATCAACCTCTTAGTAGTTCTAGTCATGTACCAGGTACTGAAAGTTATTAGGAAATTTTACGAAATTATTGTTAGAATAAGAAGTATCTTCAAGATGCCTTCTGTAATAGATTTGTCACATAATAAGATGCATTCCTAAACCCTTAACTTATGAATCTTTAAAGTTAAGAAAATGTTATTAAGCGACAAGTCTAATGCTCAAAGCGCAGCTAATTTCTCTGCTCTTGCGCTTTTTTATGTCCATTGCTGGATAAGTGACTATCTTGAATGTGCTGAAAAGAGCTAGAATCTACAGGTTTAACGGATGTTTTCATTAAATATGCCCAGCGTTCATACTCCAACCGAGCATTTTCTTTTGCCTCGGAAAGCAACTCTTGCTGTTTTATCAGTTCCTCTTGAAGTTCCTCTACTCTCCTGTCAGTAGCTTCAATTTTTCTCTTATGCAGTTCGTTGTTCACAGCTATCTTAAAATCTTCTTGAGGATTGAGGATATCTTTTAGATGCCCATTAAGTTCCTGCACCTTTAATTCTTGTTCATGTAGATACGAAGCCTCTTCTAAGCCTGTACTCCACGCCAAAGCAATATTTGCTGTTGCAGAAAGAGCAGATGCCCCAAATGTTGCTATTTGATAAATAGCTTGCTTGGCTAAACTTGTTTGAAGAATACTTATTAATCCTGGAAAAGCAAAGCAAGTTTCCAGGATAATGAAGCCTAGTCCAATCCATAATGTTCTATCACCTTCTATAAGTTGTAGCCACCAAGCAACTGTTTCAAAGCTGGTTGCATCCTCAGAAATAGGTTCAACGGCGAATTGTTTACTGCGTTTTCCTAAAGATGACATTGTTGCTTTAATGGATAATGTAATACCCACAGCAGCAGATAGATTCAATGCTGCAATTGGATATTGAAAAGATTTTATACGTTTTAGCTCTACATCAGAATGCTTGTTTAACCCCAAAAAAAGCGAGTAAGAAAGCCCAAATACTAACAGCCAATGCCACCAAGGTCTTTTGTAGGGTACGAGCTTAGAAAGGCGTTCATATTCCTCTCTCCGTAAAGGTTGTATAGCACTTTCTGCTGCATATTTCTCTTTTCCTAAAAGTGTGATTTCTTGTTCCATAGATTCAATCTTCTCAGATAGTTTTTTAGCATTTTCAGATGCTGGGACTACACTTGCACCCCATTGCATTAATAGCATAGGATTTTGAGCTTGCAAGGTTTCTATTGTCGGTTTGTAGAAATTATCTTCAAAGATATTTTCTCTGGAGACATTATCTTCATGGAAACCAATTTTCGGTGTATCAAACCAATTAATCTGTTTAGTTTCTTTAGAAGCACTACTTCCAGAACGCTGACTGAAAGAATTAATAAAATTACTAAGTAATTGCAGCATATTTTTGGATACGGTAAATAACGCAACAATTACTACAACAAAACGTAATAGAACAATTACGGGAAAAATATGTAAAAAATTAAATAAATATAAATACACAAAACATCACATTCCTTAACTTGTAGCGAGAACAAGCGGATTTTAAGGAATGCTAAAGAGGCTAAAAAGTAGACTAGATAAGCGTAATAGGACGTAGACTCTACTGAAAATAGGGTGGTTTTTGGGTTGTGTTGCAAAACCTCTATTAAGAACAGAGAGCCGGATGATTTGTATCTCTAAAGTACTTTCGGGCTATATTGCACTTTTTATGCGTTTCGGCTCAACCTTTACTTCATCAGACTTAGTTGTTTGCCTAAATACATTGGATATGGTGTAACGTATTGAAAGTCTAAGATATCCCGTTCTGCAAGGAGATATTCGTTTTTTAGTTGAAAACGGTATAACCTAGTTTCCTAGAAATAAGAAGCAGGAGTAAGCCAGGTACTATGGGTACTATGAGGCAAAGCTGTCGGTGCATCGGCAAATTATGACAAACCAACATCTGTTAACAAATTATTCCAATCATCAGCAACCACACGCGAACCTGAATTAGTACGCCGCATTTGGAATAAATTAGTTAGAGCGTCTTGCCAAATATGATTGACACCATGAGCTATTTGCAGAGTTAATGGTTGGGTAAATGAGCTAATATCATGTCTGCGTAATCAGTTATGATTCTTACAGTCATTGTACCCCAACTCTTAATCGCTTCACCGCTTGCGATGAGGTAATTAAAAGTTTAATAAATGATATGAAATTCAATCTTAATTATTAATGCATTAACTACTGATTTTTATTAGCACCTTCCTCCATTTGTTTTCTCAAGCTTAAAGGTCTCATATCAGTCCATACTTCTTTAATGTATTCCAGACATTCTGATTTGAGTCCACTTTTTCCTGCATCTGTCCAACCGAGAGGATTTTCTCTGTCAACAAACCAAATCGAATACTGTTCTTCATGATTAACTACAACTTTATAAATTGTTGTATCTTCTGAAGTAATTTGACTCATTATTATCTCCGATTAATTTATATTACTCAGCTAAAATTTTAAACAGAAGTACGAGGAGGTAGAAAACCTCCAGCCCTTAGTTGTTCTACGCTATCCTTAACAGCTTGGATAATGTAGCTGATATCTTCATCTGTATGGGCTGTAGATAAATAACCGCTAATACCTAAAAGGTGAACTCCCTTATTCAGTAGATGATATTTTAATAAGCTCATAGCGACTGAAGCAGTAGAATTTCCCTCAGAAAGTTTTATAGATGCAGAACCAAATAGCGAACCAAAGTTCGCCATTTTTAGTGGTAGTTTTTCGTTTGTAAAATAGTTATTTAAATTAGCAACAAATTGTGTTGTACGCTCATTCAATTTATGATGCAATGATAATCCTTCACTTTGCAGATATTTGAGTACTGCTTTTGCAGCAGCCATCGCCAATGGATGTTTACAAAAAGTACCTGCAAAAAATGTTTTTTTGGTTTGAGGGTAGGAATCATCGCCATAATTCCATATACCACCATCAATTGCATTCATATATTTACTTTTTCCAGCAATTACTCCAATGGGTATTCCTCCACCAACAATTTTTCCGTAGGTAGCGATGTCTGCTTTTACGCCAAAATATGCTTGTGCGCCACCAGGATGAATACGAAAACCTGTAACCATTTCATCAAAAATTAAAGCAATTTCAGTTGCTTGTGTTAATTCCCGCAATTGATACAGAAATTCCTTTGGCTGTAAAGCTGGTCTACTAGTTTGTACAGGAACTACCAAAACTGCTGCTAATTCTTGTTGATGAGTTTTGATAATTTCTAATGATTCAGGATTAGCATAATCTAACACTAAAACATCATTAACAAAATTTGGTATTACTCCCGGTGCTAATGGTATTCCAAAATGATTATTTTCTGCATTATGACCTTTAACTAGGGTACCATCAAAATGACCATGATAAGAACCAGAAAATATAACAATTTTATTACGTCCTGTAACGGCTCTAGCAATGCGAATAGCAGTCATTACGGCTTCTGTACCTGTATTGCTAAAACAAACCCGTTCCATTCCAGTGAGTTGAGAAATTAACTCAGCTACTTCACCAACAAGTTCTGATTGGGGGCCAATTTGAATTCCTTTATCTATTTGATTAATTAAAGCCTCTTTAATAAAAGATGGGTTATGACCAAAAAGATTAATTCCCAACCCCATCATCACATCTACATATTCATTACCATCTACATCCCATATTTTGGAACCCAAAGAGCGATTAGCAACAATGGGATAATACATTTCTTTAAAGAGTAAATTAAACTCTCCTAAATTTTTATCATCAGATAAAAATAGGCGAGAAGTTTGAGAAATTTGCTTGGATGTTTTGGTGCGATCGCTGTAACTATTGATAAAATATTGTAAGTACTCTTGCTGCTGCTTAGTAAGTCCGGCTTTAGCTAGCAGCTTAGTTAGATTGTCTGAAGTTTGAGGTAATGTAACTGGTTGTGCATTCATAAAGTTTCTTGTTTTGATTTATAATCGCAATGTATTAGTTGGCTGCAATTTTACATTTTTTAAATAGGTACACGCTTGTAGCAAATAAAATAATTACTACCAAGTGTTTGAGATATTCCTAAATCGTGATGTGCATCGTAACGGCTAATTTCACTAAATCCAGCAGTTTTTATAGCAGAAAAAATCTCTTTTTTGGCATAACATTTTTCAGATATCACTTTATCTAAACGTTGCCAACTTTTTTCTAATAATGTAAATACAGTTAAATAAATTTGACCTATTTTATTTTCTGGATTATAGATATTTTTTGTAGACCAAGCGTAATCATCTTTGATATTACCAGAAATTTTACCGTTCCAATTTGATTGGAATTCTTCTTCTGTGAAGAAGTGACACAAGAATATTCCATTTTCATTTAGTGCATTATAAACATTGTTAAATACGCACTCTAATTCTTCAATTTTCATAACATAGTTTAGAGAACCAGTTGTTGAAACCACTGCATCAAACTTAGCTGGTAAATCGAAAAATCGAGCATCGCCAAGAATAAGTTTTGCTTCTGGTGCATTCTCACGAGCATAAAGCAACATTTGCTCAGAGCCATCAATCCCTGTGACTTGATAATCCTGTTTGAGTAATTGTTGTGCTAAATGTCCAGTACCACAACAAAGATCAAGAATATGCGCTCCCTGAGTTAAATGTGGTAGTAACAATTTTTCTAAAACTGGTATTGTTTCTTGAAAAAGTCCTAATACCCAATCTTCGTTATATATGCGAGCTAAAACATCATAATCATCATAACGAATTGTTGAGTTCATGAAATATTACTCCTGAAAGTATTGGAAAAAGTTTAGTGAGTCTTTGTTTTCAAACTTTACGATCTAAATAACTCTGTTTAATCAAATAAGAAAAATAAACGCTGAGTAATTTATTGTCTAGCGAAGGACAAGTAATGGAAGTATCAACTAATCCATTGATAACGTTTTGGTTATCAAGCTGTATAAATCCTGAGTTGGAACTTTCTTCGTGAGCTTGTCTTGCTGGAAAAAATGGCACTAATGAATATAAAGGATGGTCTAATGAATCTTGAGTAACATTGAGCAATTTCTCTCGCCACTGGTCATAATAAATCTGCTCAATTGCATAACTCAATGAGCGAATATGCTCGATTAGTGTATTTGAATGGAGAGTTTGGGGATGAATTAAGTGGAAGGTTTTACCGAGAGATTCTTCCTGTTTTGATAAATGAACTATTGCCTTGCTGACATAATCTACAGGAACTATATTCTCTTTAATGTCTATATCTGGCGCACTTCCTAATTGTACACAACCTATTATCAATTTGTACAAAAAGTCATTAATATTAAAAACTCCTGTTTGGCTATGTCCAGATATGCGTGATGGTCTGTAAATAGAGATAGGAATTCCTCTTTCAGCCGCAGTTTGCACTAACTTTTCAGCTACCCATTTAGTTTGGCAATATCCATTGCTGGGAAATTCATTCTCATCCAGTCTATCTTGTTCACGTACTATTTTAACTCCCGATTCAACTTGTGAGGAAACAACACCAGAACTAGAAATAAAATGTACTGGTTTGGTTTTAGTTTGACTAGCTAATCGGAGGATTTCTTGTGTACCTAGTACGTTTGCAGGTTTCAGAATAGAGTACGGATAAATATGATGCACCCAAGCACCATTGTGGTATATGACATCAATTGTAGATGCTAATTGTTGAAATTTTTCAGTTTCTAAACCCAAAAACGGCTTTGATAAATCGCCGATAATGTGAATAATTCTAGAGTCCCAAAGTTCGTTCCAAATTCCATAAGATTCCAAGGTATTTTGCAGTTTTTTATTGCTATCCTCAAAATTTGGATGACGTACTAAGCAATAAATATCTGCTGTGGTTTGTTGCAGAAGTTCAGCTAGTAAAAATGATCCTAAAAATCCTGTAGCTCCAGTCAGTAAAATAGCGTTTGGTTCAGGGATAAACTTACCAACACTTTGAGGATAAATTGTCGCATCTAAAACAGTTTCAGTTTTGATATCTAAAGTTGGGTAATCAACTTCTGTTTGACAAACTCGATCGATATTTTCTGCTAAACCCCCTACTGTAGGTTTTTCTAATAAACTGCGTAAAGATATATCTAAGTTAAAAGTTTGTTTGACTTTGGTAAGTAGTTGAGTAGTTAATAAAGAATGTCCACCCAATTCAAAGAAGTTGTCGTAAACACCAACTTTCTCAACTTTTAAAACCTCTGCCCAGATTTGAGCTAGCATTTCCTCTACAGGAGTGCGAGGAGAAACAAATTCTCCAATTAAATCTGACCTGACTTGCTCTGGTGAGGGTAAGGCTTTTCTATCGACTTTACCATTGGGGCTTCGAGGTAATTCTTTTAGTAGTACAACAACTGATGGAACCATGAATTCTGGTAGTTTATCTTTTGCAAAGTTGCGGAGTTCATTAACTGTAGTGGCTGATTTTGACTGGGGAACTACATAAGCAACTAAGCGTTTGTTTCCTGGTACATCTTCACGCGCAATAACTATTGTTTCTTGTACTCCCTGATGTTGATTTAGTAATGCTTCAATCTCGCCTAACTCTATACGGAAGCCGCGAATCTTTACTTGGTTATCAATCCGCCCTAAAAACTCAATATTGCCATCATTAACATATCGCCCTAAATCACCAGTTTTATACAGGCGCATTCCTGGTTGTTGGCTGAAGGGATGAGGAATGAATTTCTCGGATGTGATTCCAGGGTGATTTAAATAACCTCTAGCTAAACCTTCACCACTAATATAAATTTCGCCAGAAACACCAACAGGAACTGGATGTAAGTGAGAGTCTAGTATATATATTTTTGTATTGGCTATGGGATGACCAATAGATATTTGCGTTCCGGTTTCTAGAGAATGACAACGGTATACACTACTCCAAACAGTTGCTTCTGTAGGCCCGTACTCATTAAATAGAGATGCTTCCGACTGTAATTGAGAGTGATGTTCTACCAATTCTAGCGGACAATATTCACCTGCAACTATGACAGCACGCAGGGAATTTAACTGTTCTGGTTTTGCTTGTTGCAATATTAGAGCATATAGAGAAGGAAGACTTAATAAATGGGAAACTCCATTTTGAGAAATTAACTCTATGAGTTTAGTGACTTCTCGTTGTACACCCTCTTCTGGCAAATGTAGAGTTCCGCCACAACAAAGTGTCCAGAAAATACCCGCTATAGAACTATCAAAAGCAAAGGATGAAAGTAATAAGAAGCTGGTGACAGGTTCTTGATAGTAGGTAATACGTGCAGTTGTGGAGTGAACTAGGTTACGATGTGCGATCGCAACTCCTTTAGGCTTACCTGTAGAACCAGAGGTGTAGATTGCATAAGCTAAGTTTTCAGGAGTTGCTGTTGGAACGGGTGCTTCCTGACTCTCCTGTGCAATAGCTTCCCAATCTGTATCTAAGCAAATTTTCTGTGCATCGTGGTTGGGTAAGCCTTCCAGGAGATGCTGCTGAGTCAATAATATAGATACTTGAGTATCCTCTAGCATGAAAGCTAAACGCTCTTGCGGATAGTGCGGATCGAGGGGAACATAAGCGCCTCCAGCTTTGAGAATACCCAAGATACCTACAAGCATTTCTAGGGAACGCTCAACACAAATCCCCACTAATACTTCTGCACCTACCCCTAACTTTTGCAAGGAATGAGCTAGTTGATTTGCACGCACATTTAGTTCAGTATAAGTGAATTGCTGGTTGTTAAATACAACAGCAATATTATCTGGTGTGCGTTCTACTTGCTCTGCAAATAGTTGGTGAATGCATTTATTTTGTGGGTAATCTACTTGAGTTTGATTGAACTCAAATAGAAGCTGATGCAGGGTGCGATCGCTTAAAATTTCTAATTCACTGATTGAAGCTTCTGGATTATACGTTGCACTTTCTACTAACTTGTGAAATTGCTCTACTAAACCTGCAATATCCTGTGCAGAAAGGAGATTAGAGTCATAATGAAATTCTGTATTCAAAAAATCATTATTGCGTCTACAAGAGAGTTTAATTTTGAACCTCTCAGTACAGGTATGAAGCTTGGAAATAGAAAATGAAATATTACCTCCACAATGTTTTATATCTTCTTCTTTAAAATCAAAACCCACAGGTAAAAAAGGCAAAATATCTGATTTATTATCTCCTTCTGATATTTGTTCCCAAGTAAAACACTCTTGCCATTTGTCGATAGATTCTACAGACTCATGCACTTGCTGTAAAATTTGACTAAATTTAAAATTATCTTTTAAATGACAATGAAGTGGTAAATATTTAGCAAATAGCCCCAATGCTCCTTTGAGTTCTTCATATTTTCTGCCATTAAATTCCTTGGCGACACTCATCTCAGATTGTCCAGTCAATCGCCAAAGCAAAACCAGCCAGCAAGTTAGATAAAAGTTAGACGCAGAAGTATTATACTTATGAGCCAATCTTTCGATATTAGCTACCAGTTCTGGAGTAATAACTGAATCTACTAATTTTGGTTGAAATTTTTGTTGGTTCGAGAGACGATTTTCAAAAGGAAGCTGAAAACTATCAATAGTAGAGAAGTCTTGCTGTTGCCAATATTCTCTACCTATTTTCGTTTCTTCTGCTTCTAGTATTTGATTTTGCCATTCTGAAAAGTCTGCATACTGGAGTGGTTCTTCAGATAATTCTTTATCTAATTTCCCTAAGTAAGAAAGAGCCAGTTCCTGTACTAAACAATTAAGGCTTACACTATCTGCACAGAGAGCAGGCAAACTAATAAATAATATATACTTATCTGGTGAAATATTTACCAAATACGTATGTAAGATTAAACCTTTTTCAAACTCAAATTTTTGTTGTTTAATTTCCTGAAAAATTAACTCAATCTTTGCCTCTTGTTCTTGAGGTTTCAAATTACTAATATCGGATTTTTTCTCTAAAATGACCTTGCTATCTGTAATTACTTGTACTGGAATAGTCATTCCAGGTAGACAAACAAAACTGGTGCGGAGAATTTCATGGCGATTGACAACATCTTGCAAAGCCAATTCTAAATTATTGACATCAATATTTCCTTCAATCAAAATTGCACAATCGCTACGATAAGCCAAACTGCGATCGATTTGTTGTAGCAACCATAAATGCTCTTGCTGAGGTGAAAGTCTAAACCCCTCGATACTTTCTACTTGCATATTTATACCTCAGTGTTAGTTAAATACTTTGTGGTGTATAAGGTTCAGCCATTCCGACTAAAATTTTTCTGGGAGGAACAAATGGCTGACGAGCATGTATTGATAACATATTATCCAACATCAATACATCTCCTTTTTGCCAAGAAAAAGTGACCATTTCTTCTTGATAAGCAGCTCGCAGTTCAGCTAAGACTGATGGTTCAATTGCAGAACCATCACCGTAATATGTGTTAGTTGGTAAATCTTCTTCTGGCAAACTTTTCAATAACGATTCGCGTATTGTTGCTTCCAATGTGGAAACGTGAAAAAAAGTTGCGTGATTAAACCAGACCATTTCACCTGTTTGAGGATGTTTAAGAATAGCTGGCCCAACTTGTCTAGTTCTTAAGCGATCGCCTGCTTTCCATTCAACCTCAATTCTATTGCTTTGGCAATACTCTTCGACCTTGCTTTTGTCTGTAGTTTGAAATACAGTTTGCCAAGGAAGACCAAATCCATCGCCAAAGTTACGCATATACATAACTTGCTTTTCAATGAAGCGATCGCGTATTTTGGGATCAATGCGCTCAAAAACTTTTCGACAACTACCAATTGGAGTTTCTCCTCCCTTTGCTGCTGGACTCATACAAAAAAAGAAGATTTTCAACGGAAATGTAGGCGAGTAAGCGTGTTCATTGTGAGGAAAAATACTTTGGTCGGCAGGATAGTCAGTTGAAGTATAAATTCTCCCACCTACTTGAGTTCGTGGAGATGCCCGATAACGATACTCCATTGCTTCTCCACAAATAGCTGCAATAATTTGCTCAAATTCTTCTACTGAATTAACTTTGAAATCTCGAAAAAGGATCGCTCCATATTTTAATAATTCAGTTTTCAAATATTCTCGATTATTCTTAGCCCAATCTTGCAGATTTACACCTTTTACACTAGGCTTAATCACCAAAGTAAAATTACTATCTGGCTTGATAAATTCAGTTTTGATTAACTCTTCTGTAGATATATTAACAGCTTTCCGTCTCACGGAACCTAAAGATTCAATTTTTGTCATGATTTTTATTCTCTGTTACTGATTATTTACTCGTTCTACGTTTAACGTTGATTAGTTTTTGTTGGATAGTATTTTGATAAATTTTTTCTCTAGATAAATCCTCTTTTTTATCTAATTCATCAAAAATTATTTTTAATTCGCTTAATTTAGTTTCTGGATGTGTTGCAATCTTATTTAGAAGCGTTGCAAAATTATTTGATAATCTAACAATGCTGTCCCGATCGAACAGGTCAGTGTTATATTCCCATACACCAAATAATCCCTGCTCCGTTTCGTTTAACTCCAACAACAAGTCAAACTGCACTGTTTTGTTTTCGACTTTCAAAGATGTGATAGTTAGACCTGGAAGTTGTAAAGAAGGAGTTTGAGTATTTTCCAAAACAATTTTGACTTGAAATAGCGGTGTGCGGTTCAACTCCCGTTTTGGATTCAGAACATCAACCAGTTTATCGAAGGGTAAATCCTGATGAGCATAAGCTTCTAAAGTCATTTCGCGGACTCGTTCTAATAACTCTACAAAAGTAGGATTTCCTGATAAATCTGTACGCAACACTAATTGGTTAACAAAAAACCCGATCAATTCTTTAGTCTCGGCTTGATTGCGGTTGGCAATATCAGTACCCACAACGATATCTTCTTGATCGGTGTAGCAGTGCAGCAAAGTCTGAAAAGCCGCTAACAGAATCATAAATAGTGTGATGCCTTGGCGCTGATTCAGAGCCTTCAGCTTTTCAGATAAAGTTTTGGGTAGAACCAGAGTTTCCCTAGCTCCTGAGAAAGTCTGGATATGCGATCGGGGGTGATTACTAGGCAGTTCCAGAACAGGAAGTTTACCGCCTAATTGCTTTTGCCAGTAAGCAAGTTGAGTTTCTAGTCGCTCTCCCTGTAACCACTGTCGTTGCCAAACAGCAAAGTCTGCATACTGGATAGATACTTCTGAAAGGGGTGAGGCTTTGCCATGAGAGAAAGCTTGGTACAAAGTTGCGATTTCGTGAATGAGCACACCTATAGCCCAGCCATCAGCAACAATATGATGCATGGTTAACAATAATGCATATTCTTCTGCCGCGAGTTGCAGTATAGTAACTCGCAACAAAGGCCCTTTGGTTAGGTCAAAAGGCTGTTGTGCTTCTTCACTCGCCAGCCGTAAAACATCAGTTTCTCTTTGCTTTTGGGAAAGCTCTTGTAAATCTATCACTACTAGTTTGAAGCTCAAATTAGTAGCAATAACTTGCAAAGGTTGCCCATCAACTACGGTGAATGTAGTTCTTAAAACTTCATGCCGTCTCACAACTTCGTTAAAGCTTTGCTCTAGCGCCGCCACATTTAAGCATCCTATAAGACGCATAGGCTGAGATATATTATAGGCGCTATTTCCAGGCTGTAACTGGTCGATAAACCACAACCTCTGCTGGGCAAAAGATAGAGGAAATAAGTTAGATTCTCGATTTTGACGAACTATTTGTGATTGTGAAAAGACGTTCTCTTTTCTCTTGTGAAGGCGTTGTGCAAGAAGCTGAAGTTTTTCTGGGGAAAGAGCAGCTAACCGTTCCGAAAGGTTATTCATTTTCACTAAACCTAGAATATATAAGAAAATAAATTTTCAAGATTATTTTTGATATTTGGTACTAGTACAATCTTTAAATTAGACCCATAATAAATAGGATTTTAGCAAGAAAAGGAAATTCCAAAATTAATGGTAAAAGATAACCTTTTACAGGACTTTTCTCACTCACTGATTGAAAAAATAATTCTGAATTCCACTCATTTAGTAATAGGCTACTGCCCAAAGCAATGCTATTTTCAATATTTTTAACATGATGCCACCAACTTGGTGGAATATATAATATTTCTCCTGATTCTATTATGAATTTTACAGGATTAGCTTTTGCATATAATGGAAACTTTTCTAGATCGGGATTAAAAACATTTACTTTACCATTGTATAAAAACTGTTCTTGGTCAGGAGCGAATATTATTATTTGTTTTTTTCCTTTAACCATTCCTAACCATGCAGAACCATTAAGACTATCTTTGTGAAGACCTATAGATGTATCTTTATGTCCTATAAAGAGTTCGGGGCTATCCAATTCATATTTTTTGAGAAGCTTTCTTGGTAGTCTTGCTAACCAATTAGGGAAATAAATTGGATCTTTATAGTCATCTAAAAGCTGAGGATAACAAGAAATAGACCAGTTAGCCAAGTATAAACGTTTGTCATTTTTTTCACAAGTAATGTAATCAATATAATCAGCAATAGTCATTAATTTTTTAATTTTATCCTCGTCTTCTTTTACAAAGCATTCGATTGATCCACACTCTGAATGAAAGAAATCAAAACTCCATTTTTTCATTGCATTCCAGCCTTTCATTGCATCAGTGATAATGACTGGTTTACCAACCGATGCATACTTGCTGATAAATTCATTGTATGAAAGATTACTGCGACGTTCAATCGTATCAACAGGTGTCCATCTCAACTGAGATTTACTTCTTTGCCATGTTCTCTTCAGTAGATAAACTGTTAATCGAATAACAATTAAGGTAATTGCGACAACACTAAGTCCAATAATATTGGGAAAAGGAAGGTATGATTGTACAGTCATATCAAGTATGGTTAACTATCTAGTTTTGGTAAGTAATTATCGCGCGTGTATCATCCTCAGATAGTTGCTCAATTTCTGCTAATACTTGAGCAAGTTCTTCTCGATCAGCTTGTTCTGCAAGTCTTTGGGCAATGGTTTCAGTCAACTGGGCGATAGTAGGTGAGTTAAAAAAGTGTTTGTAGGGCAATTCAATTTGAAATTTCTTACACAATTGAGAAACAAGCTGAGTAGCAAATAAAGAGTCTCCTCCTAACTCAAAAAAGTTGTCGTGAATACCCACTTTTTCAATTCCCATAAGTTGTTGCCAAACGTCAGCAAGGGTTCGCTCAATTTCATTGCTAGGAGCAACATAAGCATTTCCCAAAATCGGACGGGGGTGAATTGGTTTGAATTGACTTAGTTGGGCTAGTTTTTCCTGCAAGGATTTAGTAGATTCTTTTGGCTTAATTAAGCTAATAAAATCTTGTGTTGAGACAACGATCTGAGGAACTGTGCTACTACACAGAATACGTCTAAACGCCTTTATACCTTCAAAAGAAACCATTCCTGCTGTCAATTTTTCTCCTGTGATTTCCTGATGCCTTGTTTCAACAGCAATTGCCATTCCTACACTGTTCCATCTATCCCAGTTAATAGACTTAACAAATTTCCATGTCCCATATTTTGAGGTACTGTAGTGAGCGAAGGAATCAAGGAAGGCATTTGCAGCTGTATAATCTGCCATTCCAGATGTGCCAATAAACGAACTTAGTGATGAACAGAGTACAAATAAATCCAGTTGGCTTTCTTGGAATAAAGTTTCAAGTACTCGTGTTCCTTGTACTTTAGGTGCTAGCGCATTTTTTACAGCTTCTTTTGTTGTGAGTTGCATCATCCCTCCGCCGTAAACTGCGGCTGCATGAATTACTCCATGAATCTCACCAAATTGCTGATTACTTTTGTTAAACACCGCTAACATCTGGTCAAGGTTGGTAACATCGGCGCTGGCTATCATTACCTCTGCACCTAATGCCTTCATCGCTTGCAATTTTTGGATCTTCTGGCTGATAGGATCTTCTTCATCATGAGTCGATAACCATTCAGACCACTTGTCTTGGTCAGGAAAAGCTGAACGCCCCAGTAATATTAGTTTTGCTTGCACAGTCTGTGCTAAATATTCTGCCAGCACCAGACCAACACCTCCTAATCCACCAGTGATGAGATATACTCCCTGTTTTCTGAGGCGGAGATTTTCGGTAACGGTTTCATGTAGTTGCACAGGTTCAAAATCTTGTACCCAGCGATTCCGTCCACGGTAAGCAATAATTTGGTCAGATGTAGAAGTCGTAAGTTCCGCTATTAGCGTTTGGATGAGTTCTTCTTGACCACTTTCTATAGGAACTACAACATCAATACTGCGACAGGTTATATTTGGATACTCTAGCGGCATTACTTTGCAAGTTCCGAGAACCAGTGCCTTTTCTGGACACAGTATTTCTGAACCTGTTACTTCCTGCAAATTGTTGGAGACGATGCTAATTTCTACAGCATCTGTCTGATTATTTTCTGCGATCGCCTGCGCCAAAAACAATAGGCTCGACCAGCCTAAAGCTTCAATTTTTGAGTTGGTGTAACTGTTTGGTGTCACACTCCACAGATGAACAATCCTTTTTGGAATCTTACCCAGGCTCCGAAGTTCTTTGAGCAAGGTGTTGTAATCATCCTCTTTTTCAGGATTAATCGTATATGTGCGTTGAGGATATTCGCTATTTTGCTGAAATTGCTCTCCAAACTTGACGGAAATAACATCTTGATGCTCAAGTACTAGTTGTTTTACCAACTTTTCACCCAAGCCACACTCATCCACAAACACTAAGCAGCATCCTAGCTTTACCTCAAGTCCAGGTTGAAAAGGCTGCGGTGGCATAGTACGTTTCCAAGAAGGAATGTAAAACCAGTCAGCAATATCTGATTTTTTACTTAATAAGTCTTGGTGTTGCTTTGTAACGGTAAATGCTGTAGGTGCTAAGTCAGTTAAGGATGCAGCAGCTTGAGCTACCAAAATCTGTTCGCCGAAAGCTTCAGTTTCCGATACAGCTGCTACCTCAACAAACCCTTGAGAGTGTAGTGCTTCTTGCCATTGCTCCTGTGATAAAAATGGATTACCACGGCTGCGTTCTTTATCCTCTAACGGATTCATCAGCAGACCATCGGTGAGATCGAAGTCTAATTGTGGTTGAGTTATTTCCCACAATAGCAGAAATCCTCCAGGAGCTAATAGCGATCGCACATGCTCCAGAGTTTTTGTTATATTCCGGGTTACGTGCAATACATTGACAGCTATCACCACATCAAAACTGTGGCTGTTGAACCCTTGTGCAGTTGGCGGTTTTTCAATATCTAGAAAACGATATTCAACAAAGGGATAAGCACTAAACTTCTGTTTGGCTTGATTCAAAAACAAACCGCCTACATCTGTAAAAGTGTAGTTAGTGCGTTCAGATGGCAAGACAGGCAGTAATTCTGTTGTAGCAATACCCCCTCCACCACCAATTTCTAGAATTCTCAAGTTTACATCTGGCGGTAATAACTTTACTACCTGTTCTATACCTGCTTGCACGATCCCTTTTAAATGGGTATCCAGAGGTAATTCTGAATTTGCAATTTCTGGTTTGTTGTCTTTTATCGCAAAATACAACTCTAACGGTTCTTTTTCACCAGTCAGTACAGCAGGCAGATTCTCACCACATACCTGGACTATATTTAGCTCATGGGGTGTATCTATGTATCTTACTTTAACTTCTTCTACCAAAGCATTAATAGAGTCTGGGGAAAAGGGAACAAGATTTGTAAATAAATCCTTTTCTTGTTGTAGATAACCTTGTTCTACGAGTACATCTAAAAAGCGACACAACAATTGCCGATAACGAGGAATAATTTGAAATTGTTCACACAACTCCTCAAGGGAATAGCGTTCATTATTTTTGCTAAAAGCGCCTAAACGCTGGAGAGCAAGGTTTATGTAGGCAGCGCACAAACGATCCAAACACTGTTTATTTAGCAAATAAGTTTGCTCGTCCAGTGTGGCGATGCTAGCATGAGCCTTTATTCTACAAGCCTCTACGAGAGATTTACCTAAATCAACTGCCGTTTGTCTTGGCTGTTTTTGTGCTTCAATCCAGTAACGTTGGCGCTCAAATGGATAGGTTGGTAAAGGAATATGATGGCGTTGCTCGTTAGCATAAAAACCAGACCAGTCTACTTTGATACCAAAAAGCCAGAGCCGCCCCAAAGAGTTGAGTAAAAATGCTACATCCGATTGTTGTTCTTGTGGATGGCGAATTGAGGTTAGTATAACCTGTTGATCTTTGTGATGTTGCTTGGTAAAGGTACTTAAAGTTCTTCCCGGCCCGACCTCTAAAAAGATACGCTCCTGTGTTTTAAGTAACTCAGTCATCCCTTCGCTAAAGCGCACAGTTTGCCGCAAATGTTTTACCCAATATTTTGGGTCTGTTGCTTCAGCTATAGTAATCCAAGTGCCACTAACGTTAGATACAAACGGAATTGTCGCCGGATGAAGTTGGAGTTTTTGTAACTGTTCTGTAAATGGCTGGAGAATTGGCTCCATCATCTGAGAATGAAAGGCATGAGAAGTATGCAGCCTGCGACAGCCTACACCTTTGGATTCTAGCTGTTGTTGTAATTGTGCGATCGCTTCACTTGCACCAGAAACCACGCAGGAGGAAGGCCCATTACTTGCAGCTAAAGACAGTTCTGTATTGAGCAGAGGTTGTATCTCTGGTTCGGAAAGTTGCACGGAGAGCATTTCCCCACTGGGAAGTTGCTGCATCAGTCGTCCTCGGATTGCGACTAGCATTAGGGCATCTTCCAGCGAGAAGACTCCAGCTAAAGTCGCAGCTACATACTCCCCGATACTGTGACCAATCATTGCTTTGGGGTGGACACCCCATGCCATCCACAATTGAGCTAGGGCGTATTCAATGATAAATAGTGCTGGCTGGGCAACAGATGTCTGCTGAAGTTGCTCTGTTACCTTTGCTGTCTCTGCCTCTGGATAAAGTATATGGCGTAAATCAAAACCTAGATGCGGTTTTAGCAGTTCACAGCAACGGTCAATTGCTAGGGTAAAGGTTGGCTCACTCTGATAGAGTTCTCTACCCATATTCACATACTGCGTTCCTTGCCCAGAAAACATAAACACCACAGGACGATTGGCAGGCTGCTGGTATTGGGTGAAAACTCGCTGTGAATCTAAAGGAGAAAGCACATCCACCGCATCATTCATATCTTGACATACCACCATTCGGCGATGCTCAAAAGCTCGACGACCTACACCAAGGGTATGAGCCACATCGCCTAAGTTGAGATGGGGATGCTGTTTGAGATGATTAGCCAGATTCGCCGTAGCTGTTTCTAGCGCTGATTCCGTTTTTGCAGAAAGAACCAACAGATAATATTTCCTCCCCTGCCCCTCTGCTTCTCTGCCCCCCTGCCCCTCCACAGGGGCTTCTTCTAAAATTACATGGGCATTAGTCCCACCAATCCCAAAAGAACTAACTCCAGCGCGGCGAGGAATGCCGTTTGTTTTCCATTGGGCAAGTTTGGTGTTGACATAAAAAGGACTGTTGGCAAAATCAATTTGCGGTGATGGTTCTTGAAAGTGCAAACTAGGCGGTATTTGTTGATGCTTCAGGGCTAGGACAGTTTTAATTAAACCTGTTACCCCAGCAGCAGCGTCTAAATGACCAATGTTGGTTTTTACTGAGCCAATAGCGCAGAAGCCTTTTTTCTCAGTGCTGGCTCGAAAAGCTTGTGTTAACGCCGCGATTTCAATGGGATCTCCTAGTGTTGTTCCTGTCCCATGAGCTTCAATATAAGTAATGGTTTCAGGTTCAACGTCGGCAAGAACTTGAGCGGTTCTAATCACCTTGGCTTGACCGTCTATCCGTGGTGCTGTATAGCTAACTTTGAGAGATCCATCATTATTAATAGCAGAACCTTTGATGAGGGCATGAATAGTATCTCCATCTGCTAGAGCATCCTCTAATCTCTTCAAAACTACGATGCCAACACCTTCACCACCAACAGTTCCCTGTGCTTGAGCATCAAAAGCGCGGCAGTGTCCGTCAGGCGAACCAATTCCCCCTTCTTTATATAAATAGCCAGCTTTTCTTGATGCAGAGATTGAAACACCACCAGCCAAAGCTATATCGCATTCCCCATTTAGTAAGCTTTGAGTGGCTAAATGTACAGCAACTAATGAAGTAGAGCAGGCGGTTTGAACAGTGAAACTCGGCCCCTCTAGATTCAGTTTGTAAGAAACGCGGGTAGTTAAGTAATCTTTGTCACCTGCGATCGCTAGTTGGTGATTATCTATAGATCCAATAATATCTTCGTTTAAAATAATATTCAGTAAGTACCTACTTAAGCTAGCCCCGGCGTAAACTCCAATAGAACCTTGATAGTTTTCTGAGTCATAGCCAGCATCTTCAAGGGCAGTATATGCACATTCTAAAAAAAGACGATGTTGTGGATCGGTAATTTCAGCTTCTCTGGGATTAAAACCAAAAAATGCAGCATCAAAAAGTTCTACATCTTCTAATACAGCTCGTGCTTTGACAAACTTCGGATTATGGAGTGTAGCTGCATCTAGCCCATAAGCTAACAGTTCTTCATCAGTGAAAAATGAAATTGACTCTACACCATTTTGGAGATTTTGCCAAAACTCATCAACATTTTTGGCTCCAGGGAACCGCCCGGCTATGCCAATAATCGCTATTTCTGAACCATTCTGCTCAACAGATGCTATGGGGATATTCATTTTTCATTAACTCCTTGATTACTCATTATCGACTTCATCTTTTGCAACCGTTTTCTTTGTTGAGATTTACCAATTGTAATTTTTTCTATTGAAATATTAGTTTCACTAATAAATGATGTTTGATTTTTATTTTGACTACAAAACTCACCGAGAGAGTTAATAGTCGGATATCTAAACATATCAAGCATTGATAAATCGACTGGGAATATTTCGCGTAATTGGCTATGAACTTTCACCATGAGTAATGAATGACCGCCGAGTTCAAAGAAGTTGTCGTGAATGCCTATTTTCTCGATATTGAGAGATTTTTGCCAAATTGTAGCTATAGTTTGTTCTATCTCAGTTTGTGGCATCACATAAGTAGCTTCTAGCTCTGGGCGGAGAGTTTCTGGTGCAGGTAGCGATCGCCTATCCAATTTGCCGTTGGGTGTGAGCGGCAGAGTTTCAAGTAGTACGAAGGCAGAAGGTATCATGTATTCTGGTAACTTCTCTTTCAAAAAGCTACGCACTTCTGTAACTGTAAGTTCTTGCTTGGGTTGAGGACTTACATAAGCTACTAGACGCTTGTCAGTAAGTTCGTCCTCCCAAATCACCACCACGGCTTCGCGGACTTTAGCGTGTTGGTTTAATCTTGCCTCAATCTCGCCTAATTCGATGCGGAAGCCCCGGATCTTAACTTGGTCGTCAATTCGTCCTAGTATTTCGATATCCCCATTCGGTAGATAGCGGGCTAAGTCCCCAGTTCTATATAAACGTGTCCCGGATTCTTTACTGAAAGGGTTAGGAATAAACTTAAGAGCTGTCAATTCAGGTAAGTTAAGGTATCCCCTAGCAACGCCAACACCACCAATATAAAGTTCGCTTGGTACTCCGATGGGATTAGGTTGCAGGTAAGAATCTAGCACGTAAATTTGAACATTATGAATTCCACGCCCAATCGGCACTTCTGGGAATACATCGTCTACTTCTGTCAACTTCGATAAATTGCTCGTCGTGGCCACGATGGTTGCTTCTGTAGGCCCGTAAGAATTAATGAGTTGCACTCTTTCTCCTACATGCTTTTGCCAGATCGCCAGCCGTTGCGAAAGAGCCTTTTCTCCGCCAATAATTACTAAACGCAGTTGTTCAGGGAGCTGTAAACTTTCTTCAGCCAATTCAGCAGTGAGTTGATGCCAGAAAGCAGTTGGTAAATCTAACACAGTTAGATTTAGAGCTTGGCATGTTTGTAGAAAAGATGGTATTGAACTTAACATTGAATCAGTACGCAGCACGAGTGTAGCGCCTTGTACTAAGCAGGGAAATATCTCTTCGGCAGCAGTATCAAAACTAATGGATGCAAATTGTAAGATGCGATCGCTTGACTTTAATTCATACTCTAAACAAGCAGTTTTAACATAGTTCACCAAAGAGTTATGTTGGATCGTTACTCCCTTTGGTTTTCCTGTAGACCCCGATGTATAAATTACATAAGCTAAATTTTTAAATGTGAGCTGGGTTGAAAGATTTTCTTGACTTTCTTGGGCAATAATCTTCCAATCTGCATCTAGGCATACAATTTTAGCCTCGTGTTTCGGGAGTCCTGGGACTAGTCGCTGTTGGGTAAGTAACACTGAGATTTGAGCATCCTCCAGCATGAAAGCTAGACGTTCTTTGGGATATGCTGGATCGAGTGGCACATAAGCGCCGCCAGCTTTCAGAATGCCTAAAATTCCCATCACCATTTCGAGCGATCGCTCCACACAAATCCCTACCAATACCTCTGGTTTAACCCCAAGCGAATCGCTACGCGACAGCTTTGCTGAACGCAAATAATGGGCCAATTGATTTGCGCGGTTATTTAGCTCTCGATAGGTGAGGTGTTGGTCTTCAAATGTTACGGCAATTGCATCAGGCGATCGCTCTACTTGAGCCTCAAATAACTCATGGATACAATACTCTCCAGGATAGTCAGTTTGAGTATTGTTCCATTCCACCAACAACTGATGCTGTTGAGTTTGTGTCAATATAGGCAATTCTGCAAGGGGTTGCTCTGGGTTGGCGACAACACCTTCTAGCAAGGTTACGTAATGTCCGAGCCAACGCTGAATTGTTTGGGTATCAAATAAATCTGTATTATATTCCAGTTCTAGCAGTAGTTCACTGTCTGTCTGAAGAATATTTAAATTAATATCCAGCTTAGTAGCACTTGTAGAATTTTTAGCTATCTCAAACTCTTGTTTTAAAGACTTGGATTCCAATGGAGCTTTGTCCAGATTAAACCCTGTGGTAAAAAGAGGGGTGCGGCTAGGGTCTCGTGGTAATTTTAAATTTTCAATTAGTTTAATAAAAGGATAAATTTGATACTCGTAAGCATCTAGCAATACCTGCTGAATTGAACTCAAATACTCTGTGAAACCTGGGTTGTCAATAACTTGGCTGCGTATGGGCAATAGATTAACACAGTGGCCGACAAGATATTCACCTGCGATCGCAGATTGTCCAGCCGAAGCAATACCAACAACGATATCTTGTTGATTCGTCAATCGTTGCAATAAGGTGATAAATGCTGTTAAAAGAATCGTAAATAAAGTATAACCACGTTGTACGCTTAAGCTTTTCAAAGAATTATATAAAGTGGAATCAAGAATTATATTTTCTCGCGCTCCAGTGTACGAAAATATCGGTGGTCGAGGCCGGTCAGTTGGTAATTCCAAAACAGGCACTGAACTGGCAAATTGACTCAGCCAATAAGCTTCAGCTTTTGCCATTTCTGGACTCTGTTGCATTTGTACTTGCCACAGAGCATACTCACTCCATTTCATCGGTTGCGGAAGTTGGCTAGCAATACCTTGGCACTCTGCGGAATAAATTGCTGCTAGTTCTCGTAACAAAATACTAATTGACCAACCATCAGCAACAATGTGATGATTTGTCAAAACCACAAGATGACGATCTTCCTGCAACTTGACGATATGACAGTTCAGTAATGGCCCTTTTTCTAAATGGAAAATTTGTTGAGCTTCTCGTACCAACAATTCCGATAGCTGTGTTTCTCGTTGACTTTTATCTAAACTTGAAAAGTCGCTCACAGGAATGTCTATAGTCAAAGTGGGATGAATAAGTTGATTATCCCCCTCTGGGCTAAAAGTAGTTCGCAGCGCTTCGTGACGATTGATAATTTCCTGAACAGCCTTACGTACTGCCAATAAATTGCCACTTCCTCGCAGATGAATAGTTCTAGATTCGTTATAGGCGCGGGAAACTTCATCTCCCATCTGTGCTAAAAACCACAGTTCTTTTTGTGCTGCTGTCAGGGGAATTTTGAGCGTTGTTGAAATCGGGGCAGGTGGTAATAATTCCCCTTCTTGCATTTCTACTACGCTTTCCTTGACTGCCTCAATTACGTGTTCAATATCTGCATCAGTATGTGCCGTAGATAGATAAAATGTGCGTCCTTCCCAGACATAAACGCCTTTTTCTAAGAGATGGTAGAAAAACAACTGACCAAACTTAAGGGGAGATGAGGCTATGAAACGAAACAGCGAACCAAAATGAACTACTTGAATTGGAACTTGTCTTTGTTCAAAGTAACTATTAAGAGTTTGGGCTAATTTCGTTGTTTTTTCAGATAACTCCTGCTGTAATTTCGGGCCACTATTTTTAATATGATTGAGTGCAGCCCAAGCCGCCGCCATTACCAAAGGATGTTTGAAGAAAGTACCTGCAAATACTGTGGTTTCCGCTTGAGGATAAGAGCTATCTCCATAGTTCCACATTCCACCGTCCAGGGTATCCATCAAAGCTGCCTTGCCAGCTATAACTCCAATTGGCATCCCAGCAGCAACGGCTTTACCGTATGTAGTCAAATCTGCTTGAATATTCCACAAGCCCTGAATCCCACCTGGATGCATCCGAAAACCGGTAATTACTTCGTCAAAAATTAATACGGTTCCTGTTGCTTGAGTTAATTCTCTAAGTTGCAGCAGAAACTCTTTCGGTTGCAAATCTGGGCGACTGCTTTGTATCGGTTCCACCAGAATTGCCGCCAGTTCGTAAGCATGAGTTTTCAGAATCTCTAAGGATTCAGGTTTTCCATAGTCAAGTACGATAACATCATCAGCAATGTATGATGGAATACCTATAGCTTTGGGGATAGAACGCTGCGTTCCTTCGCTGGTTGTTATTCCTCTTACCAAAATCCCATCATAAGTACCGTGATAAGAACCAGCAAATAAAGCAATCTTAGAGCGTCTTGTGGTAGCCCGTGCTAGGCGGATTGCTGCCATTACCGCTTCTGTGCCATCGTTACAAAAAGCTGCTCGTTCTGCGCCTGTCAACTCACAAATTAACTCTGCAACTTGACCGGCAAGACGCGATTGTGGGCCGTGCAATATACCTTGTTTTATTTGTTCTTGAATAGCTTCAATAACAAAAGATGGTGAATGACCAAATAAAAGCGCACCAAACCCCATAGAAATGTCTACATACTCTTGTCCATCAACATCCCAAAGTCTGGCTCCCTCTCCACGCTGTCCGTGAATGGGATATAACATCTCTTTAATGGAGGGCAGGAAGCCTGTTATTGCCCTGCTATTGGCATGGTAGGAACGATAAGCTTGAGTAAGTCGTTTAGATTCGGGAGTAAGTTTGACAAAACGTGTAATTAAAGCATCTAAATGTTTTTGTTGACGGGGAGTCAATAGAGTCTTTGATTCTAACTGAAGAGGCTCAATTGTTTGGGTGATGAGTTGTTGATTAGACTCAGTTTGAATCGATGATGAACTTTCTGAAAAATCAGAGTTATTAATTAAAGATTGAGCAACTTGTCTTACCGATGAGATTGCTTTTTGTAGAGGTAATATCTTCTTAGATGAACCTGCTTTTTGTAAAATGTCTAGCTGTTTGGACATCAACTGAAGCTGCTGTTCTATTACTTGTTCTAGTACTGTACCTGTTACAGATTTTTCATCTTCTTGTTCTAAGTTTTGGGTATCTGAAGTCTTTTCAGTATGTGCTTGTAGTATTGGGCTAAATGTAGATTCTTGAAAAGAAGGCTCTACAATCAGATTTTGTGGAGGTAGCTCTTGAGTTATATGAGTTCCTAATGCATGAATTGTTGATAAATCTTCAAGCAATAAGCGAAAAGGAATATCAATACCTAACTCTTGTTGAATAGCACGGTTAATTTGCAACAAAATTAGAGAGTCAACACCCATCGCTAGAAAAGGAGTATGAATATCTATTCCAGATGATTTCACTCCCAATGACTCACTAACAATGTGTTTGAGCGTCGATATTATTTTTTTATAGTGAAAATCTTCATTCATAATATTTTAGATTTCTTGAGATTACTACTAACTAAAAATTTAAGTTACTATTATCTGAAATTACATATCTTTTTCTAATAGTTCTAACTGCTGAAACATAATAGAAATTTGACGATCTATTATTTTTATGGCAGGATTATCGCGTTTTTCATTTTTGTTACTCAAATTAAGAATATTGTTTTGCGGAGATTGAACAAGTAAATGTTGTGATTTATCTCCTAAATGATTTTTACGACTACTAACTTTCTCATTATCTAACTTTTGATTATTATGAGTGTCTTTTTCATTCAATGGATTGAAATTATTATCTTTAGAAGATTCAACCCAGTATTTTTGTCGTTCAAAAGGGTAAGTCGGTAAAGCAAGTCGATGACATTTTTGATTGGCATAAAATCCTGACCAATCGACTTGTATTCCAGACAGCCACAAATGTCCCAGAGTATTTAGTAAGAATGCAACATCGGATTGTTGGTCATGAGGATGACGTATGGAGCAAAGTGCCAAATGTCCTTGAGCTTGCTGTTTAGTTAAAGTACTTAAAGTGCGACCTGACCCAACTTCTAAAAAAATCCGATTTGGCTGTTTGCACAATTCAGTAATGCCATCAGCAAAGCGCACTGACGATCGCAAATGTTTAGCCCAGTAATTGTTATCTGTTGCTTCCTCTGGAGTAATCCAAGTGCCAGTTACGTTAGATAAAAAAGGAATTTTTGGGTAATTAAGATTGATTTTTGCAAATAACTTGGTAAATGGCTCAATAATAGAGTCCATCATTTGAGAATGAAAAGCATGGGAAGTATGCAGAAAACGGCAGTCAATCCCTTGCTCGGTTAAGCGGTTTTGTAAATCTTCAATCTCTGCGGTTGGGCCTGAAACTACACAGCGCTCTGGTGCGTTGATGGCTGCTAAGGAAAGTTTATCGCCTAGCATCTGCGTAACTTTTTTCTCAGGTAGCGCTACAGCCAGCATTGCTCCTAAAGGTAGTTGCTGCATCAGTTTTCCACGGGTAGCAACTAGCATCAATGCATCTGCTAAAGAAAATACCCCAGCTAAACAAGCGGCAACATATTCTCCTATACTGTGACCAATCATTGCACTAGGGTATACTCCCCTAGATAACCACAATTGTGCTAGAGCATATTCAATCGCGAACAACGCCGCCTGGGTAATATGAGTTTGTGTTAACAGTTCTGTCGCCCATTGGGTCTGTTCTTGGCTGGGATAGAGAATAGTGCGTAAGTCTAACCCTAAAATAGGTTTAAGTTGCTCACAGCAATCATCAACCTGTTCCCGGAAAATTGGCTCAGTTTGGTATAATTCTCTACCCATGTCTACATACTGAGATCCCTGACCAGGAAACATAAACACAACTTCTGACTCACCTGGTTCTTGATAGTGCGTGAAAACTCGTTGCGTATCTTTTGTCTCTAAAACTTCGATTGCATCATCAATATCTTGACAAACTACCATCCGACGATGGTCAAAAGCTCGACGGCCTACCCCCAGAGTGTAAGCAACATCAGCTAAGTTCAAATTAGGGTGCTGTTTGAAGTGATTAGCCAGATTTGCCGTAGCTGCCTCTAATGCTGATTCCGTTTTCGCAGAAACAACCAATAGATGATTCCTCCCCTGCCCCTTTGCCCCCCCCTGCTCCATTACCAGGGCTTCTTCTAGAATCACATGAGCATTAGTGCCGCCAATACCAAAGGAACTGACTCCTGCACGTCTAGGGTGTCCGTTTGACTTCCATTCTGAAAGCTTGTCGTTAACGTAAAAGGGACTGTTAGCAAAATCAATCTGGGGTGATGGTTCTTGAAAGTGCAGACTTGGTGGTATTTGCTTGTGTTTGAGCGCGAGGACAGTTTTGATTAAACCTGCAACACCAGATGCAGTATCTAGGTGTCCGATATTCGTTTTTACCGAACCAATGGCGCAGAAATTCTTTTTCTGAGTTCTGGCGCGAAAAGATTTAGTTAACGCGGCAATTTCAATCGGATCTCCTAAAACTGTGCCGGTGCCATGAGCCTCTACATAACTGACCATATCGGGTTCGATTCTGCTGATAGCGAGAGCCTCTGCAATCACCTTGGCTTGACCATCGATACTGGGAGCTGTATAGCCAACTTTGGCAGCACCATCATTATTAATAGCTGAACCTTTAATCACAGCATGAATATAATCTCGATCCGCGATCGCATCTGCTAATCGTTTTAAAATGACTATACCTACACCATCACCGCTAACTGTTCCTTGTGCCTTGGCATCAAAGGCGCGGCAGTGTCCATCGGGAGACAAAATTCCTCCCTCTTGATAAGCATAGCCAGTCTTTTTTAAGTTAGTTATCGAAACTCCACCTGCTAAAACCAGATCGGATTCACGATCTATTAAGCTTTGGCAGGCTAAATGAACAGCAACTAATGAACTAGAACATCCAGTTTGGATAGTGATAGCTGAACCCTTTAAGTCTAATTTATAAGCAACTCGTGTAGTCAGATTATCTGTACGATTATTATGTCTAATTTGGTCAAGACCAACTAATTTTATTAATTCAGGATTGGAAAAAAGATTGAATAAAAAGTAACTACTAATACTGGCACTACCGTAGACACCAATTCGACCTTGATAAGTTTTAGAATCATAGCCAGCACTTTCCAAAGCTTCCCAAGCTGTTTCCAAAAATAGGCGATGCTGTGGATCTATGATTTCTGCTGTTTTGGGAGAGTAATCAAAGAATCTAGCATCAAATAATTCTATATCTTCCAATACAGCTTTTGCTTTAACATAACTTGGATCGTTTAGTGTAGTTTTGTCTACCCCAATTGATTCTAGCTCTTGGTCTGAAAAAAATGAAATAGCCTCCAAACCATCTTTTAGATTTTGCCAAAACTTATCCAAATTACTAGCTTTAGGAAACCGCCCTGACATACCGATAATAGCTATGTCTAAATCGCTTATTTGATTTTCCTTAAATTCATTATTATATGCCATGTGTAAATTGTTATTAGTAAAGGTAATTTGTCCAGATAATTTTACCTAGATTGCGCTCTTGATTGTCTTGAAGCAGTGCGGCTCTGGGCGCGTTGAGTGCTTTCCTCAAACGAAGGTGTTTCGGTCTGCTTTTGCGTTAAATATTTAGCTAAGGAATTGATGGTTGGATGTTCAAATAAATTAATTACAGATATATTGGTAGGGAAAATATCTCGTAGTTTGGCGTGAATTTGAACAAGCAGTAATGAATGACCACCGATATCAAAGAAATTATCATAAATGCCCACTTTCTCAACATGAAGTATCTGTTGCCAAATATTAGCGATCGCTCGCTCTATCTCAGTTTGTGGTGGTTCATAAGTTGCTGCCAATTCTAGGCGATCGCCATTTGATTCTGAGAGCGCACTATGGTTAACTTTACCATTGGGTGTCAGTGGCAGAGCCTTTAACATGATGAAAGTTGAGGGCATCATGTATTCCGGTAGTTGCTGTCTCAAGAATCTTTGTAGTTCGCTAACATTAAGTATTTGTTGTTGCTTAGAAATAATGTAAGCTACTAAAGATTTGTTGCCATTATCTTCCCGAACAGAAACTACAGCTTGTTGCACTTGCAAATGTTGACACAGTATGGTTTCAATTTCTCCAAGTTCAATGCGGAAGCCCCTAATTTTTACCTGACGATCGACTCGCCCAATGAATTCAATATTGCCGTCAGGTAAATAACGAGCCATATCACCACTTTTGTATAAACGCGCACCCGTTGCAAAAGGATTAGGAATAAACTTTTCTGCCGTTATATCAGACTGATTGAGATAACCCCTAGCTAATCCCGCACCACCGATGTACAGTTCACCTGCTACACCAATGGGTACTGGTTGCAGTTGCTCATCGAGTAAATAAATCTGCGTATTGGCAAGTGGACGACCAAGGGGTACTGTCTGCGTACTAATTTGCTGATTTTCAACTGCAAAGGTAGTAACCCCCACCGTGGCTTCTGTAGGGCCGTAGTGATTGAAAATTAAGTTAGATGGTGCTTGCTGCCGAATCTGTTCAATAAGTTGCCAACTTGCAGCCTCGCCACCCAGAATTAGCTGCTGGCGAGGCAAGATGGAATCAGATGGTGCAGAGGCGAGAAGAGTCGCAAGGTGGGAGGGAACAATTTTGAGACAGTCGATCGGATGGGTGCGGCAGTATTTTGCCAAGGCTGCTGAGTCTGTAGCACACTCAATAGATAATATATGCAGACATCCGCCAGTGCAAAGAGCAGCAAAGATTCCAGTGTTGCCCAAGTCGGCAGCTAAGGTGGAAACTGTGGCGAAGTTAGTTGTTGTTGATAAGTCTAACCTCTGTGTAATTCCGTGGACGTAATTCAGTAGTTGTCGGTGTTCGATCGCAACTCCCTTCGGTTTACCAGTAGAGCCAGAGGTGAACAAGACATAAACTAAATTCTGGACTGTCACTGCACTGGCGGGATTATCATTTTTGCGATCGGCAATGATATCCCAATCTGTATCTAAGCAAACTATCTCAGCTACATCTGTTGGCAGGTTATCGACTAATCGCTGTTGTGTCAATATCAGTGGTATTTCGATATCTTGCAATCGGCTAGCAAAACCTTCCTTGGGTAAGGTTGGATCTAGCGGTAAATAAGCTCCACCAGCTTTCAGAATGCCCAAAAGTCCAATAATCATCAAGAGCGATCGCTCTGTGCAAAGTCCTACTAAAACTTCCGGCTTGACTCCTCGCTGCTGCAAATAGTTAGCAAGTTGATTGGCTTTGCGGTTCAACTGTGCATAAGTTAGTTGCCGATCTTCAAAGACAACGGCAATTTTATCAGGTGTTTTTTGTACTTGTGCTTCAAATAGTTGGTGAATACATTTATCTTGGATATTGTCAAGATGTGTTTGGTTAAATTCTACCAATAATTGTTGGCGATCGCTAAAGCTGAGAATTTCTAATTGGCTAATTTTCTCTTCAGGATTAGCAGTTACACTAGTTAATAAAGTTTGAAATTCTCTGGCTAGACGTTCAATAGCATCGGCTGAAAAATAATTAATATCATAATAGAATTCTGTTGTTAAAGAATGCTTACTTTGAGTACAAGTAAGTTTTATTTTAAATTGTTCAATACAACTGTAATATTGCTCAAGCGAAAATGACACGTCGCCAGCAAAGAGTTTTTCTGGTAGTTCCTCAAACTCGAAACCGATGGGAAAAGCTAGTTGCTCGTGATTTTCTATGGGTTCTGGCACAAAATAATCTTGCCATTCTGCACCCGCTTCTATAGTTTGATTAGCTAGTTCTAAAACTTCTCTAAAGCGTAAATCTGGTGTCAAATGGCTGCGAATTGGCAACCAAGTAGCAACAATTCCTAATAAATTATATAGTTCTTCATAGTCTCTGCGATCGCTAGCCATACCAATAACGATATCTGGCTGTCTTGTAAGTCTCCAAATCAGTGTTTGCCAGCAAGCTAGTAAGACAACATCTGTGGAAGTATCATACTTTTGAGCTAAATTGGCAATCTTAGCTGTCACATCAGGAGTAATATCTAATCGACAGCAGTTAATCTCAAATTTTGATGGCTGTAATGGCTGCTTCTCAAAAGGTAATTTCAACGAAGCGAGTGTAGAAAGCTTTTGCTCATGCCAGTATTTTTTAGCTGTTTCTGCATCTTCATCTGTAAGTAATTGATTCTGCCATTCTGAGAATTGCAGATATTGGACAACTTCTTCTGATAGTCTCTCACCTTGTAAGCAAGCAGAATATGAATTGCTGATTTCAGTTGCCAGATTTTTGAGTGTTCGGGTATCGGCACAAACTGAAGGTAAACTGATGATTAAACTGTACTTCTGAACATCAAGTTTCAGTAGAGATATATGTAAAAGTGGCCCTTGCTCAAACTCAAACTTAAAACTACGTGCTTCCTGACAAAAATATACAATTTTGCTTGAAAGTTCTTTCGGTTCCCAGTGAGTTAAATCAATCTCACGCCACGACAAAATACTGCTATTTCCTAAAACCATTACAGGAATTTTCATTCCGGGTAAGCAATGAAAAGTTGTACCCAAAATTCCGTGTCGAATAGCAACTTGTTCTAAAGCAGCTTTTAATATCTTTGGTTTAAGATTGCCTTCTAGAAGAAAAGTACATTGAGCTAAATAAGCTGAACTAGACTGCTGTAATAACCAAAGACGCTTTTGTTGAGTGGAAAGCTGAAACCCCTGAGTTATTTGATTTGACATACATTTCTTATTACTCTTGAGTAAGAACACACAATTTCGCTAACCCACGCTGATTAATGTCAATTCTCTAAAATACAAAAATATCGATTAAATCTGAATCTCTTAATTACGAATTACGAACTAGTACAATTTAGTGGTTTTCGGCAAATAAAACAGGCACTTTCAAACGCTTTATCTACTCCCAAATCTTGTTTTAATTCAAACATACTAATTTCTGTAAATCCTACTTGTTCTAATACCGATTTAACATCTGGTACTGAATAAGCTTTTAAGAAAAAACTCCTGTCTGAACGTTGCCATAGCCCATTTACTAATTCAAATATGGTAGTGTCCTTTCGACCAATTTTATTTTCTGTGTCATAACTCCAAATATCTACCCAGACATTATCATCTTTAACACCGCCACCAGACTCATTATTTTGCCACTCTAATTCACATAATTCTTCAATATATAATTCAAAGGCAAAAATCCCGTTGTCTAGTAAGGCATCATACACATTTTGTAATGCATTTTTTAGTTCATCAATGCTGAAGATATAGTTGAGAACAACATCTGTTGAAATAGCTGCGTGAAAAGTTGGCAGTAATTTAAAAAAGCGGGCATCATCTAAAATAAATTGAGCATCTGGTGCATTTTCACGAGCAACATTCAGCATTCTTTCAGAACTATCAAGTCCAGTTACTTGATAACCTCTTTTTAGAAGCCGTTGGGCAACTTGTCCTGTACCGCAACCAAGGTCAAAAATATGCGCTCCTTCTGGAATATTTTTGAGGATTAATCTATCTAAACAATCCAACACAATGTCGTGGCGTTCTAGTTGACTTTTCAAGTCGTAGATAGAAGCGATCGCATCATGATTAGTGTTGCGTTGTTTTAAAGACATGATAATGTTCATCCTCATTTGATAGGGGTTAATAAGTTCAAGCTTCTTTAATCATTTCTGCCATTGCTACAACAACTTTACGATACCCTATATAAGGGTTTCTTCCGTGGGCCGTGAGCATATTATCTAACATCAAAATATCGCTCTTTTGCCAAATAAAGCTAGTCTGAGACTGCTGATACACTTCATTTATTTCTGCAATAGCTGAGTCTTCTATAGGAGTACCGTCTCCGTAATAAACATTACGCGGTAGCTTTTCATCTCCAAATGTAGACAATAAAGATTCTCGAACTTCTGCATCTAAATACGCTATATGGTGTAACTGTATTTGATTAAAAAATACAGGTTCACTCGTTTTTGGATGTACTGCTAAAGCTGGGCGAATTTGGCGCGTAATTAGACTGTTATTATCATACCATTCAAAATTAATTTTAGCATGGCGACAATAATTTTCTACAATAAATTTATCATGGGTACGGAAGAAATTTTGCCAGCTTACATCCAGACCATTAGTGTAGTGACGAACATACATTAATTGTTTTCTATCTAATCTTTCTCGCAGCTTAGGATTAATAATTTTGTAAGCTTGGCGGCAGTCTATAATCGGCGTTTCTCCACCTTGTTGTGCTGGTTGCACGCAGAAAAACCAAATTTTCAGAGGCCACTGATGTAAATGGGAGCTTTCATTATGAAAAAGGATTGCTTTATTAGCTGGATAAGGAGTAGAACCATAAACTTTACCACTCTCTCCAGCGCGAGGTAAATCACCATATTCACCAAACAAGTGTGGAGAAATTGCCTGAGCGAAACTTTCAAATTCTGGTAATGACTCTACATTGAAACCTCGAAATAATATTGCGCCATGTTTTAATAATTCTGTCTGGATAAACTCCTGGTTAGTTTTAGCCCAAGCTACCAAATCAATATCATTTGTAGCTGGCTGAATTACCAGAGGAAATGTTTGCTGTGGTTGGAGATAATTAGTTTTTACCAATCTTTCTGGTAATAAGCTAACAGCCTTAGGAGTAATGCCAATCAACTTTTTCTGATTAAAGGCTTTGCGCTCTTTTTTTTGCATTGCTTGTTGTTTTCTTTCAGCTTCGGTAAGCATTTCTAAGCTACTAATTCGAGCATCCGGTTGTGAAATTATACTGTTAAGAAGTGTCTGTAAGTGACCAGTCATGCGAGTAATAGTAGTGGTATCAAATAAGTCAGAGTTGTATTGCCACTTACCTGAAATTCCTTGCTCTGTTTCCGTGAGAAATAGTGCTAAATCAAACCTAGCTACTTTGTGTTCAATTTCCAACAAACTTAAGGTTAGTCCTGGTAATTCCAAAGGTGGCATCGGCGCATTTTGCAGGACAAATAATACCTGAAATAGTGGTGGCGTGTTACTCAAATTCCGCTCAGGTTGTAAAGCTTTGACTAATTCCTCAAAAGGTAAGTCTTGATGAGCATAAGCTCCTAATGCTACTTGACGTACTCGTTTTAGCAAATCCTGGAAACTGGGGTTTCCGCTGAGGTCGATGCGTAAGACAAGAAGATTAACAAAAAAGCCAATTAATTGTTCAGTTTCTGCTCGATTCCGATTAGCGACATCAGTACCAACAACGATGTCATCTTGATTGGTGTAGCGTTGTAGCAATATCTGAAAACCTGCCAGCAAGGTCATAAATAAAGTGACACCCTGTTGGCGCGAGATTGCTTGTAGTGCTATGGACAGATGGGAGGGAATGATGAAGGATTGAGTAGCACCCTGATTGGTTTTTACTTCTTGGCGCGGACGTGCTGTAGGTAATTGCAGTACAGGGAGATTGTTGCCCAATTGCTGCTTCCAATAGGCAAGTTGCGCTTGGAGTACCTCACCCTGCAACCATTGTCTTTGCCATACAGCAAAGTCTACATACTGGATGGGCAGTTCTGGAAGTGGTGAGGGTTGCCCATTACAAAAAGCTTGGTAAAGTGCTGTCACCTCACGCACTAACACGCCAATTGACCAACCATCAGAGGCAATGTGGTGCATGGTAACAAGCACTATATATTCTTGTTCGCTAAGGCGGAGTAATTTCACGCGCAGTAGAAGGTCATTTTTGAGATCAAAGGTTTGTTGCGCCTCGACTAATGCCAGTTGTCTGGCAGTAGCATCTTGTTGCACAAAAGGTAACTCACTCAAGTCGATTACTGATAATGGCAGTGCTGTCACTGGTGTGATGATTGCCACAGGTCTCCCTTCTACTGTCTTAAAATTAGTTCGCAAAGCTTCGTGACGGCATAGAATTTCGTTAAAACTATTCTGTAGTGCTGTTAAGTTTAACTGTCCTTCTAAGCGAATAGCGGCAGGCATGTTGTATGAAGGGCTTTTTGACTCTAACTGAGTAAGAAACCATAGTCGCTGTTGGGCAAAAGATAGGGGTAACTCGTGTGAGCGGGAAATGCGTTCAATGGTTGCTGCTTCAAATACCAAGTCTGCTCTGCTGGCTTTTTCAATTTCTGTTGCTAACTTGGCGACTGTCGGCTTCTCAAACAACCGATGCAAAGGAAGCTTTATTTCAAAAACTTTTTGGATTTGGGAAATAACACGAGTAGCGACAAGAGAGTGCCCACCTAATTCAAAGAAGTTATCGTGAATGCCTACTTTCTCAAGAGTGAGAACCTCTCCCCAGATTCCGGCTAGCATCTCCTCTACAGGTGTAGAAGGAGCTACAAAGGTTTCTTCAGATTCAACCTGAAGACTAGATGCTGATAGCGATCGCCTGTCCACTTTACCATTAGGTGTCAGTGGCAGTGCCTCTAGTGTTACAAAAGCCGAGGGAACCATATACTCAGGCAGTTTTTCTTGTAGAAAACGGCGTAGCTGTGGCACTAAATCGCGAGTCCATTTTGGCTTTAAAGGATTATTGGCATAAAAATTCCAAGGTTTGGGGCGAATTTCACCAGGGAAAGAAGGAACTATTTTGTGAAAATCTGCTGAGTGAGGCGTCGGGCATCGTGTTAATATCGCGTCGTAACTGCCATCTGCGATCGCACTTGTCCAGCTAATATCGATGGTATAGGGCAATTCGTGGTTCAAAGCCCACAGGTCTTCGGGATTTACTTGAGATCCAGTAACGACTCGTACAGCTTGCCGTATGTCTTCTACTGTCTCAGTTACAGAATCACTGGCGAGCAATTCTAAGGTTTTGATTTCTGGTGACAGACGTGCATTCGGTACACGCCGTAGTCCGAGCATATCGGGTTTAGTTGACTGTAGCAACTGGCGGACGGAGGTTAGTGTTAACTCTTGTTCCTGCCAATCTAGCCACGGAAACTCTTTCGGGGAAACTACTTCAGCTTGGACATGGAGAATCACATCATAGCGGAACTTAGTCAGCTCGTTGTGATGATGACCACGCTTAGGAGAAATCCGAACGTGACTGATTTGTGGAAGGTGTTGCTTCAAAGCAATGAAAAATGCCGGATCGATTACTAGTTCTTGCTCTTTTTCCAGACTTTGTTTTACACGCTGGCGCAACTGGGTTTTGGAGAGTAAGGCGGGAGCCTGATACAGCTGAACCGAGGCATGGAACGCCTCTAAAAGTGGCAAACTACGTACATCTCCAACAAAAATAAATCCTCCAGGTTCCACGGAAGCGACAGCGCCTTCCAATACCCGAAGCAGGTAGTTGATGCTAGGAAAGTACTGGATTACAGAGTTGAGGATAACTGCGTTGAACGCTTTTGCCTCCAACCCCTGAAAGTTGTCTGCCTCTCTCTGGCAAAGAGTAACTTGTGTAAGCGGCTGTGCCTGTAACCTTAATTGCTGCTGAATATAGTCTATAACTGACTGTGAGAAGTCTGTACCCCAGTATTGGGTACAGTGGGAAGCGATTCGGAACAGCAATAAACCAGTACCACATCCAATCTCCAGTACACGGGTGGGTTTAAAATTCAGGATGCGCTTTACTGTATGCTCCACCCACTCCTGCATTTGTTGAGTGGGAATGGGCTGACCTGTATAGCTACTATTCCAACCAAGCAAATTTAATGTTGGCTCTTCATGGGGAGAGCTTTGGCTGTAACTTTCATCCCAAACGCTTTTCCACTGGGAAATCTGCTCGTCATAACTCGGTGTTCCCGATCCCAACTCATCTAGATTCTGGGATTGTAAATTTGGAACGATATATGCAATCAAACGCTTGTTGTCTGGTTGGCTTTCTTGCACCAAAACTACAGCTTGTTGCACTTCTGGGTTTTGGCTCAACAACGTTTCAATCTCTCCGAGTTCAATGCGGAAACCCCGAACCTTTACTTGATGATCGATCCGCCCTAAATATTCAATAGTCCCGTCTAGTCGATAGCGAACTAAGTCCCCAGTTTTGTATAACCGAGAAGTTGAAGTGTTGTTAAAGGGGTTAGGGATAAATTTCTGTACTGTGAGTTCTGGTTGATTGAGATAACCAAGAGCCAGTCCTACACCACCAATGTGTAGTTCACCCGGAACTCCTACGGGAACTGGTTGCAGGTTTTCGTCTAAAATATAAAATTCTGTGTTAGCAATCGGACGACCAATGGAAATGATACCATCTCGACCCTCTACGTTATTTGTAGCCTCTACCTGATGGGCAGCTGACCAGATAGTAGTTTCTGTGGGCCCGTATAAATTCCAGAGTTCAGTACTTCGTTCGAGCAACTGATTGGCTAGTTCGCGATCGAGAGCTTCACCGCCACAGAGGATTTTTAGTGACTGACGACCCTGCCATCCAGCTGCTAGAAGCAGTCGCCAAGTAGCTGGCGTGGCTTGTATGACAGTAGTACCAGAAGATATCAGCTTTTCTAATAATTGAGTGCCGTCAATAGCAACTTCACGGCTGACCACTATCAAACGAGCGCCTACAATCAGTGGCAGGTAAATTTCTAGTGCTGCAATATCAAACGATAATGTTGTGACTGATAGGAGAATATCTTCCTGGGTTAGCCTGATGTTAAGGCGCATGGCACTTAAGAAGTTAACCAACGCTCGGTGTGGAATTTGCACTCCTTTGGGCTTGCCAGTTGAGCCGGAGGTGTAAATCACATAGGCTAAATCTTTAGTAGTTACCTGGCTAATGGGATGACAATTGTGTTGGCTAATCTTCTGCCAGTCTGTATCAAGGTATACGACTTTTCCTTGATATTTCGGTAAAGTCGCCACCAATTTCTGTTGAGTGAGCAGCACCGAGACTTGAGCATCTTCTAGCATGAATGCCAAACGTTCGTGCGGATAGGCTGGATCGAGAGGGACATAAGCACCACCTGCTTTCAGGATGCCTAACAATCCGACCACCATATCGAGCGATCGCTCCACGCAAATACCTACCAACATTTCTGGTACTACACCCAACTCTTGTAAATACTGTGCTAGCTGATTGGCACGAATATTCAATTCCTCATAGGTAAGTTGTCGATCTTCAAAAACCACTGCGATGGAATTTGGTGTTTGTTCTACTTGAGCCTCAAATAACTCATGAATACAACTAGAGGGATAATCAGCCGATTTTTGATTCCAATCTCCTAGCAGTTGCTGTTGTTCTGTTGCAGTCAAGATTGGCAAGTCAGATAGATGGCGATCGGGATTAGCCACAATCCCTTCTAGTAGTACCTGGAAATGTCCCTGCATCCGGCTAATTGTGGCAGCATCAAACAAATCGCTGTTGTACTCGAACACGCCCGTCAACCCTTGTTCAGTTTCCGTTAAAAACAGGGTTATATCAAACATGGCTGTTTCGGTTTCTACTTCCATCGGACTCAGGATTACTCCTGGAAGCTTCAAAACCTCCATTGGGGCATTTTGCAAAATTAACATCACCTGAAACAGTGGTGTGTGGCTTAAATTCCGCTCTGGCTGTAGCTCTTCTACAAGCTGCTCGAAGGGTAAATCTTGATGAGCATAAGCATCTAATGTCACCTCCCGAACCCGCCGCAGTAATTCTTTGAAGCTTGGATTTGCCGACAGGTCGGTACGCAGTACAAGAGTATTGACAAAAAAGCCAATCAATGGTTCTATTTCACTGCGATTGCGGTTAGCAATGGGAGAGCCAATCAAAATATCTGCTTGATTTGTGTAGCGATACAGCAATGTTTTGAACGCCGCTAGCAGAGTCATAAACAGAGTAACTGCTTCTTGCCGTGAAAGAGACTTGAGTGCCTCAGTCAGAACTTTGGGAATTTGCCACGATTGTTTTCTGCCCTTAAAGGTTTGAATGGCTGGTCGGGGTCGGTCGGTAGGAAGTTGCAGCACGGGCAATTTTCCGCCTAACTGCTGTTTCCAGTAAGCCATTTGGGATAACTGTACTTCTGTTTGTAGCCACTGCCGCTGCCAAATAGCAAAGTCTGCATATTGAATAGTCAAATCGGGGAGTGACGAGGGCTTGCCGCTAGAGAATGATTCATAAAGTGCAGCCACTTCGCGAACAATCACACCTGCCGACCAGCCATCGGCGACAATATGATGTATTGTGAACACCAACACATATTCTTCCTCGTCCAACCGTAATAGAGAAGTTCGTAGCAATGCATCTTCAGTCAAGTTAAAAGCCTGTCGTGCTTGTGAGCTAGCCAGTTGCCGAACTTCAACTTCTTGTTCTTCTGGTGATAATTTTCCTAAATCTATAATCGGCAGTTTTATATTTAGCGCCGAAGCAATCTCTTGGACGGCTCGCCCATCTACATCCGTAAAGCTCGTCCGCAAGACCTCATGGCGTCGCACAATTTCATTGATGCTTTGCTCCAGTGCTGCTACGTTGAGCGAACCTTTTAATAGTACAGCTCGGGAAATGTTGTAAAAAGGGTTATCTGGTTCCATCTGATTGAGGAACCACAGCCGCTGTTGAGCAAACGACAGTGGCAACTCACCTTCCCGCTTCACCTGATTGATAAGCATAGTTGCTGAGTTCTGCCCGCTCCTCATTGCCGTTTCAATCAGTTCTGCAAGCCCAGCTATTGTAGGTGTTTCAAACAAACTACGTAACCGCAACTCTACTTGGAAGGCTTCGCGTACTTGGGAAACAACTTGCGTGGCTAGCAAAGAGTGTCCTCCCAAATCAAAAAAGTTATCGTGAATACCTACCTGCTTAATACCTAGAATCTCGCTCCAAATTCCTGCTAGTAGTTCCTCAACTGGTGTGCGAGGAGCCAAGAAACTTTTTGCTGTCTCTGGTCGTACTTGGTCAGGTGCTGGCAGAGCTTGACGGTCTATCTTCCCACTAGGAGTTAGCGGCAGTGCTGTGAGCATAACAAAGGTGGAAGGCACCATATAATCAGGCAAGTTTGCTTGCAGATAACTACGCAGTTCATCAACTTGGTAGGAGGATTCTTGGGATGGTACTACATAGGCTGCCAAATACTTCTGACCTAGCTCTAAATCTGGTGCTACGATTACAACCTCTTTTACACTTGGATGCTGACTCAACACAGCTTCAATTTCTGTCAGTTCAATGCGAAAACCTCGAATCTTTACTTGGTAATCGCTACGTCCAATAAATTCGATTGTGCCATCTGGTAAATAACGTGCTAAATCACCTGTTTTATACAGTCTTGCTCCTGGTTGGCGGCTAAAATAATTAGGAATGAATTTATCAGCAGTTAGTTCAGGATGCTGCATATAGCATCGGGCTAACCCTGCGCCACCAATATATATTTCACCTTTGATTCCAATCGGAGTCAAGTGTAAGTTATTGTCCAGAATATAAACTTGTGTATTAGCAATTGATTTGCCAAGAGGAACTGTTTTAGTTGTTAAATTGACTTCTGTAATTAAATGAGTGAGTACGCCAACAGTGCTTTCTGTGGGGCCATAATGGTTAAATATCTGGCAATTGGGTGCTAACTGGCGAATTTGCTCAACTAACTGCCAATTAGTAGCTTCACCACCTAAAATTAGTCGTTGACGAGGCAGGATAGATTGGGGTGTAGGAGATAGCAGCAGGGAACTAAGGTGAGAAGGAACAATTTTGAGACAATCTATAGGATGTTTGTGGCAATATTCTGTTAAGGCAACTGGATCGGTAGCGCGATCGTAGGAGATAATATGTAGACATCCTCCTGTGCAAAGTGCAGGGAAGAGAACGGTGTTACCTAAGTCTGCGGCTAGAGTGGAAACTAATGCAAAGTTGCAGGTGGAATTGGTAGGTAGTTTTAAACTATCAATGATGGCATAGACATAATTAAGAATTTGCTGATGTTCAATGGCAACTCCTTTGGGTTTGCCTGTGGAACCAGAGGTAAATAATATATAAGCTAGATGATTATTGTTTGCCTGACAGTGAGGATTAATATCAGTTTCATGAGAAATTGTTTGCCATTGTGCAGCCAAATTCATGACTTGCAGTTGTTCAATATTAGCTACTTCTGATAATCTCTTTGCTACGCATGTATTAGTAATCAAAAAGGAGGCTTGGATATCTTTTAAACGGGATGCCAAACTCTTGGGTGGAATCCCTGGATCTAAGGCTATGTATGCTCCACCCGCCTTGAGAATGCCTAAAATACTCACAATCATGTCAGTCGAACGTTCTAGGCAAATTCCCACTAATATCTCTGCTCCTACTCCTTGCTTTTGTAAGTAGTGAGCTAATTGATTTGCCTTTTGATTGAGTTGTTGATATGTGAGTTTTTCCTCTTCAAAAACTACAGCAATCTGATTAGGAGTTTTTTGTACTTGTGCCTCAAATATTTGGTGGATTAACAGATTTTTGGGATAATTTTTGTTGCGATCGTATAGTAGCTGTGTTCTTTCAATATCGCTGATAATTTCTAACTGACTGATTGGTAAATCTGGATGAGCGATCGCACTAGCTACTATATTATTAAATTGCCCAGCTAAAATTTTAATGTAGTCGGAATTAAATAAGTTTGAATTATAGTGAAACTCTGCGATTAATTGGTCATTACTAATACATTTCAGCTTAAGATTAAATTTTTCAATACACGAGTATTGCTGATAAATCGAAAAGCAAATATCAGCATTTGCGTACTTAGGAGATTGTTTTAAAAATTCAAAGCATAACGGTGAAAAACGTAAATTCTTTGGCGCTAAATCTGCTATATTTCCCCAATTAAAATAAGGATGATATTTGAAGCTATCAGTCAGATTATTTTTAGATATAATCTCGACAAATGTACTTTCCTTGTCTAGCTCAATATTAATAGGTAAATATTTAGCAAATAAACCTATAGCATCTTCCATTTCTTGATAATTACGCCCATCACAACCAATTCCAATAATTACATTTGATTGTTGGGTAATCCGCCAGATCAAAATCTGCCAGCAAGTTAATAAAACATTAGAGACAGAAGTATTATATTGCTGAACTAATATTTTTATCTGTGCCACTAATTCAGGAATAATGTTGATAGATTGTATTTGCGGCTGAAATGTTGATTTTAAAGTAGTTTGTTGTTCCCAAGGTAACTTTAAGGTTGTCAACGCAGCAATATTTTGTTTACGCCAATAATCTCTCCCCGCTTCTGTATCTTCTCCCTCTAACAATTCATTTTGCCATTCAGCTAAATCTGCATATTGTAGCGGTTCATTATCTAGTTCTTTCCCCTGAAAACAAGCTGCATAAGATTGGCTGATTTCTCGCACCAAAATATTTAGTGATGTTGCGTCTGCACAAAGGGCAGGTAAGCAGATCATTAGAATATACTTTTCTGAAGATAAAGTAACTAAAGATAAGCGCAACAGAGAACCATGTTGTAGATCAAATACTTCTTGGTTAAATTGCTCAAATAAGCTTGATAATAATTCTTCTTGTTGTTGATGGCTGCAACTACTGAAGTCGTAGTTTTCACCCCAAGTAATATTTTTATTTGTAATTACTTGCAATGGGATAGACATCCCTGGCAAACAATGAAAGTTAGTCCGAAGTATTTCATGACGATTGACAACCTGTTCTAAGGCTTGCTTCAAGATGTTGATATCTATAACGCCTTCAATTAAAACAGCACATTTAGAACAGTAGGGAAGGCTATTAATTTCTTGCAATTGCCACAAATGTTTTTGCTGAGGCGAGAGGCGAAAACCTTGCATTTCTTCTAACATTACTAATTCTCCGTACTTGGCATTAAATCTCTTGACTGCTGAATACTTCTGACATCCCAACTACCACTTTTCTTTCCCCGACAAACGGCTGTCTTCCATGTGCTGTGAGCATATTATCCAGCATTAAAATATCTCCAGCCTGCCAGGGAAAAATCACAGTTTCTTGTTGATAGATGGTACGAATTGCATCCAAAACTTCTGCTTCAATTGGTGAACCATCACCGTAATAGGTATTATGTGGCAAATCCTCTTCTGAAAATTCTGCTAACAATGCAGTGCGAATCTTTGCATTCAAAGTGGTGACATGAAAAAAAGCGGCATGATTAAACCAAACAGTTTCACTCGTTTTAGGATGTATAGCAATCGCTTGTCTATGAGTACGGGTTCGTAAGCGGTTTCCTGGCTTCCACTCGAATTCAATATGATTGCTATGGCAAAATTCTTCTACTTCGGCTGGGTTTGTGGTTTGAAATACTGTTTGCCAAGGTAAGCCAAAACCATCACCGAAGTTACGCACGTATATCACGCCTTTTTCGATGAAGCGATCGCGAATTTTTGGGTTAATCTGTTGTAATAATCTCCGCGTATCAGCGATAGGAGTTTCCCCACCTTGCTGTGCTGGTGTGACGCAGTGAAAGAAAATTTTTAAAGGCCAACTAGCGGCATAAGAATTCTCGCTATGCGGAAAGATACTTTGGTCAGCAGGATAGTCAGTAGATGTGTAGATTTTACCTTGAATTGCGCTCCGAGGTGAAGAGCGATCGCGGTATTCTAATAAATCTCCCGAAACAGCCTGGATAAAATTTTCAAACTCGGCAATATCTTTTACTTGGAAATTACGAAATAGTATACCTCCATGCTTAAGTAAATTTGTAGTAATTAACTCTTGATTATTAACTGCCCATGTTAATAAATTGACCCCTTCTACAGTGGGTTCGCATAACACAGGTAAAGCACTATCAGTTAAAAGAGGCGTTAATTTGACAAATTCTGTTTGCAAGAGATTGATACCTTGCTGTCTTTTAACCTTTAGAAAAGGTTGGCTCTGTTCTTTTGTATCTGTCCTTTCCATTAATTAAACCTTATTACTTGCACTATTGGCTGTTGCAAAATCTATGGCTAGTTCTTCCAAAGAATTTACACCTAATTCTTGCAGAATGTGTGGTTGTAATGTGTTGTTCTCTATAATATTACTGCCTTCGTTATTTTCACCTTTGTAGACAATTACCAAGTTATGGTAAAAATGTATTTCTACAATATGTTTATCAAAATAAGATGGTGAGTAACCAGGATTTAAAAATTCTTGATAATTTAAGCCATCAGCTAATTTTTTGTACATTGCCATTATGGTATGAGAAGCATTTAAATCAATACTACCACCCACGTTTATACAGTTTGCCAAATACACACTTTTTTCACCCTTTTCTGACCAATTACTGCCCAAGCTTGGCCAATAAGAAATATGGGTATTTTCTTCTGCATAAATACCTCCATTTTTCAAAAATGGAAAAAGAATATTAAAAGTCTTAATTCGATGTTCATTTATGGAACAACCGTCATCAATGATAATATCTAATTCTCCAGTTTCATTAATAACTTCTTTTAAAAAAGCTTCATCAGTTTGAGAACCCTTAAATATTTTGATCCGTTCTTCTTCTAAACCTTGTTTCTCTACAATATCGATTCCATAAATATTACTGTTAGGAAAATATGTTTTCCACATTCTTAAAGAATCACCTCCTGATGTCGAGTCGTCATAACCTCCTACACCAATCTCTAGGATATTGAGCTTTTTCCGACTTAAAGGAGCAAAGTGCTTTTGATAATGTTGAGCAAATCGATGAGTCTCACCCCACTTAGCATGATTATAAAGAGGTGCTAATTTGACTAAGTTTTTACTATAAAGAATTTTTTGGACATGATGAGATAAATTATCTACCCAATTTCTCGATGCTGTTAGCAAGCTCATTGATTTTTTCCTATATATAAAATAACAATTTTAGGCTTCACGAATTGCCTTACGTTTTATCAGCTTGAGCTTTTCTAAAGATGTATATTCTAGTCTTTGCTCTCTGATTAATCTCTGTTCTCTATCAGCATTTTTTAGGATCTCGCCTAGTTTGTTCACTTTAGTATCAGGCTTTTCTATGACATACCATAGGAGCATTTCAAAATTATTATTCATGCTAGCAATAGTTACAGCATTAAACAAATCTCTCTTATACTCTATTGAACCCTGAAACCCTTTTTCACTTTCCCAAATGCTAAATTTCAAATCAAATTTAGAAGTACCAATATCTACTTCTTGAGGATGCATATTCAAATCGTTAATTTCGATAGCTGGTATCGGTGCATTTTGCAAAATAAACATTACCTGAAACAAAGGGTTATAACTCAGGTTACGTTCTGGTTGTAACTCCTCTACTAGCTTCTCAAAAGGTAAGTCTTGATGGGCGTAAGCATCTAATGCACAAGCGCGTAAACGTTGCAATACTTCTCGAAAACTGGGATTTCCACTAAAATCGGTACGGAATACTAAGGTATTGATAAAGAAGCCAATTAAGTTTTCCGTTTCTCGCCAGTTCCGGCCTAATACAGGTGAACCAACTAAAATATCCTCTTGTTTATTATAACAGTAAAGCAATGTTTTAAACACTGCTAAAAGTGTCATAAATAAAGTTACACCTTCTTGCTTATTTAAGGTTTTTACTGCTTCCTTTATTTCTCCTGCAATGGTGAAAAATTCTTTTTTACCTTTAAATGTCTGAATTGCTGGTCTAGGTCTATCGGTGGGAAGTTGAAGTAAAGGTGCGCTGCCATTTAGCTGCTGTTTCCAATAATCTAATTGAGGTTGGAGAACATCTGTTTGTAACCATTGTCTTTGCCAATAAGCATAATCTGCATATTGGATACTTAGTTCAGGTAAAGGTGAAGGTTTACCAAGAGAGAACGCAGCATAAATTGTTGCTAGTTCTTGAATAAGCACACCAATTGACCAACCATCAGAGATAATATGATGGATAGTAATTAGCAACAGATGCTCATCTTCTTTGAGATGTAGAAGTGTTGCTCTTAATAGCGGTAATTGGGAAAGATTAAATGGTTTTTGGCTTTCTTGCAAAATTAAACTTTGAATATCAGAGTCGAAATTTTGCAGAATTGATAATTTGAGTTCTAGATTCTCATGAATAACCTGAATAGGTCTTCCGTCTATAGGAGTAAAGGTTGTCCGTAAGCTCTCGTGACGCTTGATGATTTCATTCAGACTTTGTTCGAGGATCGCTGGATTGAGTTTACCAGTTAATCGAATAGCGATCGCAACATTATAAAAAGGATTTCCCGGTTCTAACTGGTCAAGAAACCATAAACGCTCTTGTGCTAAACACAGAGGTAATTCACCATTGCGGGGAACAGGTTGAAGTTTGTGATTCGTGGTGGTTGTTTCTGTAGCCAATACCAGTTTAACTATCTCAACAATACTCGCTTCAAACAAATCAATAGCCGAAATAGATACTCCTACCTCTTGCTGAATCCGATTTTTCAAATCAAACGCCTGTAAGGAATCTATACCCAAATTGCTCAAGGGTTGTTGAATATTTATCTGCTCTAAAGGTACTGATAAGACTTGAGCTACCAACTGTTGTAAGTAAGTTTCTAGATTTGTCGGTTGCTCTTTAGGCAAACTCACATCAAAACTATCCAAAATACTACTTTGGACAACATTGAGAGTCCCTGCTAAAAACTCTGCTTTGGTAGCGCGACGTTGTATTTTCCCACTAGAGGTTTTAGGAATAGTACCAGGCTTAATTAACACCACTGCATAAACTTTCATCTCAAATTCTTGAGAAACCGCCTGACGAATAGCAGCAGTAACTTCCTCTAGATTTGGTTTAGCGCGGAATTCTAACTCCTGCACCACTACCAACTTCTCTTCGTTCTCTACCTCAACTGCAAATGCAGCACTACTACCCAAACGTAAAGCTGGGTGAGAGCGTTCTGTGGTGAGTTCGATATCTTGTGGGTAAAGGTTGCGGCCGCGAATAATAATTAAATCTTTGGCTCTACCCGTAATAAAGACTTCTCCACTATCCAAAAAGCCTAAGTCACCCGTGCGGAGAAAAGGCCCTGACGCTTCGCTAACTCCTGTATCTTGCAAAAAGGCATGAAAAGTCTGTTCTGTATCTGTTTGACGATTCCAATAGCCTTTCCCAACACTGGGGCCAGATACCCAGATTTCCCCTACTTCTCCATCCTGACAGCGAGTTAAAGTTTCTGGATTGGCAATTACAATCTGTTGTTGTGGCACACTCCGGCCACAGCTGACTAATGCTATTGAATTATCGTCCTCAGCAACCACATCAATTACATCATTGCGTTCTAAAGCGCTCTTATTTACGTTTTTGCATCTAACTAACGCAGACTTGACGCTACCAGATACCATCAAAGTGGCCTCTGCCATGCCGTAACAAGGGTAAAAAGCTTCTGGACGAAAACCGCACTCAGCAAAGGTAGCTGCAAAACGCTCTAAAGTTTCCTGGCGAATTGGTTCCGCGCCGTTAAAAGCTACACTCCAACTGCTTAAATCGAGGGTTGAGCGTTGTTCAGGAGTAATTTTTTCAATACAAAGTTCATAGGCAAAGTTAGGAGCGCCACTGGTGGTTCCTTTGTAACGGGAAATTGCTTGTAACCAACGGTAGGGACGCTGGAGAAAAGCTGCTGGCGGCATCATGATACAAGGAAAACCCCCATATAAAGGTTGCAGTACGCCACCAATCAGTCCCATATCATGATAAACAGGCAGCCAAGTGACAAACTTACTACTGGCGGAATGTTCCATATACTGGCGCGTCACCACAGCATTGTGTAGTAGGTTGCCATGATTGAGCATCACACCTTTGGGTGTACCAGTGGAACCGGAAGTATATTGCAAAAAGGCCAGAGTTTCTCTATCAATCAAAGGCTCTTGCCAAGCCTCTTCTATACCAGGTGCGAGGTTATCGGTAGTCAGCCAGCGAATACTATCTAGATCAAATTTATCGGCAAGTAAAGATTTCAATTGAGACAAGATGGCCGTTGTTGTCAGAATTACCGCCGTTTGTGCATCTTTTAAAATCGCCAAGATTCTGGGGGTGTTGCGCTGATTGCGTGGGGGATAAGCTGGGACTGCTACCACACCAGCATATAGACACCCAAAGAAGGCCGGTAAGTAATCTATGCCAGGTGGGTAAAGTAGTAACGCCCGCTCTCCAGCTAATTCTAAAATTTGAAGTTGAGATGCGATCGCTCTACTATATCGATCTAACTCTCCATAAGTTAGAGTTGCTCCTTGTGCTTCTCCATCGTGCAGAAAGGTAAAAGCCTCAGTGTTTCCTTGCTCTACCGACCTGTAACGCAGTAGCTCCACAACTGTAGAAAACTTACAGACCATTTCTTCTAAATCATTGAGACATTCAGTCATTGCACTTTCAAAATCCTGATGCACAAATAATTCTGGAATATCAAGCCGTTGCAGCCTTTGCCAAAAGAATGACAAATTTTAACCGCGTTCTATTTGCGTACAGCTTATCTTCTGGTGTTGTTGAATCGAGGTATGAATCTGGATGTAGAGACGTGTCTCTACAAGGATTTTGAAATTACGCAAAATTATTTTTCGTACCGCAATCAGCAACGCCATTTTCTAATCTAGCAATATTATTGCTACTAATTTGCAATTACTCTTAAGACTTTAAAGCAACTTAGCTAAGATAGCAAGCGAATTTTAATTAAAAACTATTATTATCTTTTGCTCACAAATAATTTTCAAAGACTCTATCTAAAGATAGATGACAAAGCTTAAGTTAGGTAAATCTTACTTAACTACTGCTATAGCAATACCTTGACAAGACTGATTTATAAGGATTTTTCGCACAACGCTAGTCAGATTTAGAAAATTCAGAAGTTTTGATAAATGCTTGCTCAGGCGTAACCTTTATGATAATGTCTCCTAATAGCACTAGAGTTAGCTGCAAATTAGTCGCAGATAGCTTTTGAGGATTTCTAGGGCTAGTGTCAAGCATTATTGATAATATATCGCGTCATTAATATCAGACGTGAAATTTTCATGGGCTGTGAGAATGAATATCAATATGCAACTAGAGCCTTTATTTAAAAGCCTGTTAATTACAGGTTCAGTTCAAGGAGCAACAAGAATGAAGGGTGGGTTAATGAGTGAGATACGTTCGGTGGCATTAGCATTAGCGGTAATTAGCAGCTTAGTACAACCAGCCCATGCAGGAACACAGACAGCCGAACTATCTAGTCAGAAATCTCACTCTACCAGAGCGGCACAATTGCTTGTGCAAAGCAGCGATAACGTTAATAAAGTTACAGGCGTTAAAATAAATTCTACTGATAAAGGCATTGAAATTATTTTAGAAAGTGCCAACGCCGAAGCACTCAAACCTGTCAATAATAATCAAGGCAACAGTTACATAGCAGATATACCCAATGCAGTGCTAGCACTAGACAAAGGTGGAAACTTTACTCAAAATAATCCTGCACCAGGCATTGTATCTGTCAGCGTCACTCAAGCTAACACCAATACCTTAAGAGTAACGGTAATCGGTGAAGGAAGTTTACCTAATACAGAATTATTTGATAGCGACCAAGGTTTGATATTTGCAGTTACACCAATTGCATCAGCTACTAAACCACAGCAGCCAACACAAGCCGTGGCAGAAGTCACTGGAGTCAAACTTAATCCCACCAATAACAGTTTGGAAATCATCTTGACAACTCCAGATGGTGAAAAATTACCAGTATTGCCTAAGACTGAAGGCAACACATATATTATCGAAATTAATTCGGCTCAACTGCGCTTACCCAGTGGTGGCACATTCCGCCAAGAAAAACCCATTGCCGGAGTTAGTGAAATCACCGTGACTAATTCTGATGCCAACACTATCAGAATGGCTGTAATTGGAGTAGATAGTATTCCGAAAGTAGAGTTATTTGATAGCGACCAAGGTTTGATTTTTGGTGTAGCTTCAGCTGCATCCTCTACCCAAGCACAGACGCAACCCCAAACACCAACAGAACCAACCCAGCCATCGGCCTCTGACGAACCAATTGAGTTAACAGTCACAGGTGAGAAAGACGGGTATCGCGTACAAGATTCATCAACTGCAACAAAAATAGATGTTCCCTTACGTGACATACCTGCATCTGTACAGGTAATACCTAAAGAAATCATTCAAGACCGCCAAGTAGTTAAACTCAACGAGCTAGCAGACAACGTTAGTGGTGTACGTCGTCAAGAGACTTATGGTGGACTTTCATCTCAAGGCTACTTTATTCGTGGATTTGAGACAGGATTTGAGACTCTGCGTAATGGCTTCAAAGATTTTGGGTTTATTAGTCCGCGTGATGTTTCTAGTATCGAACGTGTAGAATTTCTCAAAGGGCCAGCATCAATTTTGTATGGTAGCATCAGCAGTCCTGGTGGTGTCGTCAACACAATTACTAAACAGCCGCTATCAGACCCGTTCTATCAAATCAATGGCACTATTGGCAGCGATGACTTTTACCGCACATCAGTTGATTTAACTGGGCCACTTTTAGAAAATCGTTCTGCTCTCTACCGCCTGAATTTAGCTTACGAAAATGCTGATAGCTTCCGGGACTTTGTTAATAATGAAAGTACTTATGTTGGGCCGATAATTACCGTGAAAGCGGGAGAGAATACAGATATTACCTTTGGTTATGAATACCAAAAGTATGACTACACTTTTGACCGAGGTTTTCCCAATAACAATAGGGTAGTTTTTGATCTCCCCATCAGCCGATTTTTAGGTGAACCCAATCTTAATAGAGGTGAATTTACATCTAATAATTTCACCTATGTTCTAGAAAGTAAATTTGGCTACAACAATGACTGGAAATTCCGCCAAGGTTTTAATGTCCTCAACGTTAGCGGTAGTGCCGGAGGCGTTCAAGCTAATTCTATAAACGATGATGGTCTAACTGTCGCGCGAGGATATCGAGTTAGTAATGATGAATCAAGCAATATTTCATTTCAAAATGAGGTTAGTGGCAAATTTAATACCGGCTCAATTCGTCATAATATCCTTGTGGGGCTAGAGTTATCCAATTACAGTTTTCAGTACGAATTTTTTCGGGGAGATATTGCGGATTTAAATATTTTTAATCCGATTTATGGCGCACAACCAGAGTCGGTGAGTCGCTCAGATTTTCAGAAGTATGGTGGCAGTAATATTGCACTGTATTTACAAAATTTAGTTGAAATAACCCCAAATCTTAAATTACTAGCTGGTGGGCGTTTTGACTGGGTTGATTCCTTTGATAGAGACTTGGAAACAGGCACAAACACTGAGACTTCAGATTCTAAATTTTCGCCGCGAGTTGGGATAGTTTATCAACCTACTGATTCCACTTCAATTTATGGAAGTTGGACAAATTCCTTCAATCCGCAAATATTCGGGAGAAGTCGTAATGAAGAAGCATTTAAACCAGAAACAGCAGAACAATTTGAAGTAGGCATTAAGCAGGAGTTTCTTGACAAACGGCTCTCGGCAACTTTAGCTTATTTCGACATCACAAAAAACAACGTTTTGACTACAGACCCTATCGATTCTGACTACCAAATCCAAACAGGCGAACAAAAAAGTAGCGGTGTTGAACTAGATGTAGTTGGAGAAATTCTTCCTGGCTGGAAAATAATTGGCACATATACTTATACAGATGCCTTTATCAGCGAAGATAATGACCCAACATTAGTTAATAATAGATTAGCTGGCGTACCCTACAACAGTGCTAGTTTGTGGACTACATATCAATTACAAAAAGGTAATTTACAAGGTTTAGGACTAGGATTTGGTCTAGTTTATGTAGGTCAACGCGAATCTGGCATACCTAATAATGTCAAAATTCCTTCTTATTTGAGAACAGATGCTAGTGTTTTCTATAAACGGGATAATTGGCGAGTTGGTGTCAACATTAAAAACCTATTTGACACTAAATATTATGAGTCTCAAGGGTTTTACATTGTTCCGGCTGCACCATTCACTGTTCTGGGAACTATTTCTTTCGATTTTTAATTTGGGAGTAATTGTAAAATGTGATACTTTTGTTTACCGAAAAATTCACCGCATGGGTGGGGTTTCCCTACCCTAATTTTGCTTTATTATTCATAATTGGTTCATCAACAACTGAATTGTCTTGATTACACAAATAATATGGTTGAGGATCGCATATATTTACCCTAACCTTTTAGGGCCGCAGTGAAAATTTTCATACTAGATTACCCAATTATTTCATTATGGATAATTCCTTTTGTGCCTTAGAGTCTCGTGATGTTGGTGAAGATCCAATTGCCAATGCTTACAATTTTGATTTTTTTGTGATGATTGAATGTCCAACTCCTTGGATCGATGAGACATTTAATTCTAAATCAGTCCCCGATAATCTGCGAAAATTAGTCAAAGAATTTGCAGAATATGAGATAGCTGTAGAGTTTTTATTAATTTATAACAAAGAATTTAAGCAGCCAGACACAACAAGAGTTTTGATATATCATAAACCTACTGGTTTTGCTCAAGGCTATAGCAAATCTGAATTTTTATTGTCTGATATTACTGAAGCGGCAACTATTATTAAAAAATGCTTATTTGAGAAAAATCTAGATGCTTGTATTGACGAATCTAATACAAGAGATATTTTTATATGTACTCATGGTAGTCGTGATAAATGCTGTGCTAAATTTGGTAATCCTTTTTATCGTCAGGCAAAAAATATCGTTAAAGATTTAGGGATGAATAATGTCAGAATCTGGCAATCTAGTCACTTTGGTGGTCATCGTTTTGCACCTACTGCTATCGATTTTCCAGAGGCTAGATACTATGCTAGGTTAGATTCTGAATCATTCTCTTCCATTTTGACCCGCACTGGAAATCTTGAATTTATTAAGCATATTTATCGTGGGTGGGCAATATTACCAGAAGCTGCACAGGTTTTAGAAAGAGAAATGGTTCTTATATATGGTTGGCAATGGTTAAGTTACAAAGTTGATTATCAAATTATCCAACAAACTGAGAATGGGGAATTTAATCGTATAAAACTAAATTTTCTTAAGCCAGATGGGAGCTTTGGTAGTGTAAAAGCTGATGTGTTAGTTGATAAAGCTAAGACTCTATATCTAAGCGATTGTCAGGGTGAGATTGTCGAAACAATTCCCCAGTTTTATGTAGAAAATTTGTTGGCAAATGTGCAAGAATAAAAACTATACGATATGAAAAAAAGATACGTATATTATTGCAAATTATGTATTTTGATAGCTATCTCGTTCTTCTTTTTTGCCGCTTGTCACAGTGGTTTAGATCAAAATGTAGGTAAATCTAAATTACAGTTATCAATGCCAGAATGTCGCTTATTTAAGCATGAGTTAGGTGAAACTTGTGTGCCTATAAACCCGCAGCGCGTTGTTGTGGCAGAGCAAATCACATTAGAACCTTTGATAGCATTAGGATTGAAACCAATAGGTATACCTGATGCTAGTTTTGTAGCTAGTAAAACTAGTTTTCTCAAGAGGCAAATGGCTGGTATAACTTATATAGGCAAAGAGGGGCAGTTGAATTTAGAAAAAATATTGAAATTGCATCCAGATTTAATTATTAGCTTATATGATATTAACTCAGAAACCTATCGATTGTTTTCACAAATAGCTCCTACAGTTAGATTTCAATATGTCCATACTCAATGGCAAGAATCTTTTCGGCGTATTGCTGAAGTATTAAACAAGACTGAACAAGCTGAAAAATTATTGAATCAATACGAACAGCGATTAACAAAATTGCGAGATGCTTTAAATAATCACCTAAATAAACTAGAAGTTTCTGTCGGCCGGTTTCATGGAGGAGTACAACTACCTGAGTTTCGTTCTCAATTTTCATTTCCTGTCAGTATTTTGCAAGAAGTTGGAATTGCTATGCCAGATGCTCAACGTCAGTTAGCTAAAAATCCTGACGAGAATTTGGTAATACTGAACTTAGAACGTATAGACTTACTTGATGCTGATGTTTTATTTGTAGCGGTAGATCCTGGGGCTAGAGAATTATTCCAAAAATATCAAAAGACTCGTCTTTGGCAAACCCTTAATGTAGTTCAAAATCAACGAGTTTATAGTGTTGATTCTAGTTACTGGATTTTTGGAAGTATTCTATCAGCAAATGCAATACTTGATGATTTATTTAAGTATCTACTCAAGGTAGCGTGACAATGAATTAATTAGTCAATCATAAGGAACGCTGCTCATGAAAACAGAAATGAAATTTAGTAGTTTTCGTAATTTTATTATTGTCTGGATTGGTCAGTTTGTTTCGGCTATGGGCAGTAGTATGACCAGCTTTGCCCTGAATATTTGGGTCTGGGAATCTACAGATCAGGTAACAACACTAACTCTTGTAGGTTTCTATACGTTACTTCCCAGTATTGTGATTACTCCAATTAGTGGAGTGATTGTAGATCGGTGGAATCGGAAGTTACTGATGATTGTAGGAGATAGCGTAGCTGTAGGAGTAACAATAGCGATCGCACTGCTATATCTAACCAATCATTTGCAAGTTTGGCACTTATATATTACAGGCGCGATTACAGGGGTTTTCAATGAATTACAGTCTCTAGCCTATTCTGCATCTGTGGGATTAATGATACCTCCAAAGCATTATTCCCGCGCTAGTAGTATGGAATTTTTATCAGGTTATGGTGCAAAAATTATGGCACCAGCTTTTGCTGGCTATTTATACCATGTAATCGGCTTGGTGGGAATTTCGCTGATTGATATCTTAACTTTTACTTGTGCAATTATTAGTGTGCTTTTAATACACATTCCACAAC
>NNBT01002595.1_pt1 | contig 56424 bp, 53 predicted proteins | sample 1173831 | NCBI WGS metagenome assembly NNBT01 (sample SAMN07173936, study PRJNA388173) | plant metagenome | isolation source: symbiotic tissue sample KVJ10 | place: Norway: Troms, Kvaloya island | reverse complement strand
CAGCTGGTTGCTGTAGGCCCGCCACGGGGCCTGTTTTCAACTTGGGGCGGCTGGCGACAATCGCCCCGAGGACGGCCGCCAGCACGGGCGCAGCGTATAGAGCAGTGCCTGCATTTCCTAGGACTCCTCCGGGGTTCGGTGGCAGACGCGGATCTTCCCGCGTCGCGTGAACGCGATCGATCCGCCCGCCACGACAGCCCGCGAATGGTCGCCGCGAAACTCGTCACCGGTTCGCTGCGCGCGCAGGATCTCGGTCCTGCCCTTCGGCAGCCAGGTGACGGCCATTTTCAAGCCGTCATCGATGAAGTCGACATCGGCGCGTGTGCCGTCGTCGCAGTACATGATGCGCTGCGCGATTAGTTTCGACGTCAGATGCTTTTCATGCGCCGGCTCGGTAGGCTGGGTCGGCGCTGGATTACACGCCCCTATAACCGCCCCGGAGACGAGAACGACGCCGAGGCGCGCGATCGCCAGACCGGCCCGATTCAGGCCGCACAAGGTTGTCACATTTGAAATCGACGTGTCAGACATCGGTCTCTTCCGACGAAGCGCCCTGTGGCGTTCGAAGGCAGGGCAGTTCATCGCGTGCCTTCCCGCTCGCAGATCCGGGTACGGCCATCGCCTTCCACGATGGTGAGCTGCGACCCCTTGAAGGTCGCGGTGGCTGTTTCGCCGACATATTGCAGGCCCTGCGCTGGCGCGGTCAGCATCATCGGCGGTCCCCCGTTGGAGCGCCGCAAATCGATCTGCAGGCCGTTGTCCTTGTAATCGACGAACAGCGGTTCCCCGTCGGAACAGCGATATCTATGCCGCCCCATTTCCCCGGTCGCCACGGCGCTGTCGGACGAATGGATCTGCTGCTCCGTTGGCGGGGCTGGCGGCTTTCTTTCCGAGCACGCCGCGAGCCCGACAACGAGGATGACGGCGGGCAGCACCCGCTTACAGTGCATCATCATCGCGCCTTCCTCCTGTAGCGGAAGGGGACGCGCTGACGATTGATAGCCCGGGCAGGCTGACCTACCCGCCAGCGGAGATAGGTTGCGAGGCGATCGTCAGATTCGACCATCAGGGATCGCAGGCGGCGCAACATCATCGCCGCGAACGGCAGGGAGAGCGCCCCGCGCAGCGTGCAGCTATGCGTTAGCCTGGTGCCGCCATCGTCCCCCGCCAGCTCGTACCGCTCTTCGAGCGTGAACAGATAGGGGATGCCGCAGGACCAAGCGAAGGCGTGCGGTTTATCGAATCGATCAATCCGTGCTGGCGTCCGAATTGGCCGGGTGATGCCCTGGATCGCAAAGGTGCATTCTGTGTCGCCGAGCCGGGACGGATCATCGAGAAATACGAGCGGACTCCACGCCCGGCGATGATCCGGATCGGTGAGTGCCGACCAGATGCGCAGTGGCCCGCCGTGAAGCATCGAGCTGGTTATGGTGCGAGGCATATCCCCATCTCCCAGAGATGGGCGGGGCGATCGCGGATCGCCCCGCCCATCCATCAGGCCAAGTTGTTCACGAAGGTCTGACCGTGGTCGTCCCCTTCATGCTCCTCATTGTAGTGCTCGGGTTTCTCGATCACTTTCTGCCCGAACCGGGCATAGAGTGTCGGCAGCACGAACAGCGTAAGAAGCGTCGCCGAGATCAGACCGCCGATGACGACCGTCGCCAAAGGCTTTTGAACCTCTGCGCCGGCGCCTTCGCCCAGCGCCATCGGCACGAAGCCGAGGCTGGCGACTAGCGCGGTCATGATGACGGGTCGCAGACGCTGCATCGCGCCAACATGCGCGGCTTCCTCGCGGCTCATCCCTGATCGGATCAGATCTTGGATCGAGCTGACCATGACGAGGCCGTTGAGGACCGCGATGCCCGAGAGGGCGATGAAGCCCACTGCCGCCGAGATCGAGAAGTCCATGCCCCGCAGGAACAGCAACAGGACGCCGCCCACCAGCGCGAAAGGCACGCCGGTGAACACGATCGCGGCGTCGCGGACCGATCCCAACGCCCCGTAGAGGAGCAGCAGGATCAAGATGAAGCAAGCCGGAATGACCAGCTTCAGCCGTTCGCTTGCCGATTGGAGGTTCTCGAACTGGCCGCCCCATTCGAGATAGGTGCCGGCAGGCAGCCGGAGTTGGCTGCCGATCGCCGCCTGCGCATCCGCCACGACGGATCCGACGTCGCGGCCACGCACGTTGGCTTGCACCACCACGCGCCGCTTGCCGTTCTCGCGGCTGATCTGGTTCGGACCATCGACCACCTTGATCTCGGCGACGCTGGACAGCGGTACATAGCCGCCGCCTGCCACCGGCACCTGCACCTGTTGGAGCAGGCCGATGTCGGCACGCTGCGCCTCCGACAGGCGGATCACCACGGGGAAGCGACGGTCGCCCTCGAAGATCTGGCCCGATGTTCGCCCGCCGATCGTCGCAGTCACGGTGTCCTGCACATCCTGAGCCGTAACGCCCAACCGCGCCATCGCGTCGCGGTTGACGCGAATGTCGAGCATGGGAAGACCGGTCGTCTGCTCCACCTTCACGTCCGCTGCGCCTTGCGTTCTGCGCAGCACCGCCGCGATTTGCTCGGCCGTCCGGTTCATCTGGTTGAAGTCGTCCCCGAACACCTTCACCGCGATGTCGCCGCGCACGCCGGCGATCAGCTCGTTGAAGCGCATCTGGATGGGCTGGGTGATCTCGTAGGCATTTCCCGGAATCTTCGCGAGATTACCCTCGATCCGGCTGACCAGCTCCTCCTTGGGAAGCTCAGGATCCGGCCAATCCTTGCGCGGCTTCAGGATGACGAACATGTCGGTCGCGTTCGGCGGCATCGGGTCGGCCGCCAGCTCGGCGGTGCCCGTCTTGGAATAGACGAATTGCACCTCCGGCTGCTTCGACATCATCCGCTCGATCGGCACCTGCATCGCCTGGCTCTGCTGGACCGACGTTGCCGGAATGCGGAGCGACTGGATCAGCAAATCGCCTTCGTCGAGCTGCGGCAGGAACACCGAGCCGAGCGTAGTGAAAGCAAGCGCCGCCACCACAAGGCTTCCCACACCCGCACCGATCGTCAGCGTCGGGCGCTTCATGGCCCGGTCGAGACCGGGTTCGTAGCGCTTCTTCAGCCACGTGATGATGCGGCCGTCCTTCTCCTCGACCTTCTTCGACAGCCAGATCGCAATCATCGCCGGCACGAAGGTGAGAGAGAGGATGAAGGCGAAGGCGAGCGCGATGATGACGGTCAGCGCCATCGGTCCGAACGTTTTACCCTCCACGCCGGTCAGCGTGAGCAGCGGTACGTAGACGAGGATGATGATTGCCTGCCCGTACACAGAGGGACGGATCATCTCACGCGCAGCGGCTGCCACGGTCGCGAGCCGTTCCTTGACGCTGAGCAATCGGCCTTCATGATGCTGTTGCTCGGCAAGCCGGCGCAGCGCGTTTTCGACAATGATGACGGCGCCGTCGACGATCAGACCGAAGTCCAAAGCCCCAAGGCTCATCAGATTGGCCGAGACCCCAGCGCGCAGCATACCAAAGCCTGTCAGCATCATGGTGATCGGGATGACCAACGCCGCGATCAGGGCCGCACGGAAGTTGCCGAGCAGCAGGAAGAGCACGACGATGACCAGCACCGCGCCTTCGGACAGGTTTTTCGCGACCGTCTTGATCGTCGAATTGACCAGCTCGGTGCGGTTCAGCACCGGCTGAATTACGACGTCAGGAGGCAGCGAAGCGTTGATCGTCTTCAGTTTCTCAGCGACCGCGGTCGACACGATGCGGCTGTTCTCGCCGATCCGCATGATCGCCGTGCCGACGACGACTTCGGTACCGTTCTCCGATGCCGAACCCATGCGGATCGCCTGACCCGTCTTCACAGTCGCAACTTGTTCGACCGTGATCGGCACGCCGTTACGTGTCGCGATCACGGTCCTGGCCAACTCGCTGGCATTGCGAACGAGCGCATCCGAGCGAACAGCCAGACCTTCGCCATTGCGATTGACGAAGCCACCGCCGACGCTGGTGTTATTGCGCTCCAGCGCATTTCCCAGGTCCGTCAGCGTGATGCCGAGCGAGGCCAGCTTCTGCACGTCGGGCACGACGAGGAACTGCTTGGCGTAACCGCCAATCGAGTCGACACCGGCGAGGCCCGGTGTGGTCTTCAGAAGCGGCGTCACGATCCAGTCCTGCGCGGTGCGCAGGTAGGTCGCCTTGTCCTCTTCGGTCGTCAGTCGCTCGCCCTCTGGCGTGATGTAGCTGCCATCGGGCTGTTGGCCCGGTTCACCGGGCTTGTGCTTGTCGTCCTCGCGATGATCGAGACGAACGGTGTACATGTACACCTCGCCCAGGCCTGTCGCGATCGGACCCATTTCAGGGTTCACGCCGTCGGGCAGATTCTCTTGCACGCCCCGCAGACGCTCGCCCACCTGCTGGCGGGCGAAATAGATGTCCGTCGCGTCCGAAAAGACCGCCGTGATCTGCGCGAAGCCGTTGCGGCTCAACGAGCGCGTATATTCCAGGCCGGGGGTGCCGGCGAGCGCGGTTTCGATTGGAAACGACACCTGCTTCTCGACCAGCTCGGGCGAGAGGGCAGGCGCGCGGACGTTGATCTGGACCTGATTGTTGGTGATGTCCGGCACCGCGTCGATCGGTAGCCGGTAGAGGGAAAAGGCGCCGATGGCGGCGACGATGACGGTGAGGAGCAGGACTAGCCAGCGCTTCTCGACCGCCCAGGTTACGATACGGGCGATCATGGCTTAATCCTCGTGGCTCGCTTCGCCCTTGCCGATCTCGGCCTTGAGCGTGAAACTTCCGGTGGTGGCGATCTGTTCGTTGCCGGTCAGGCCCGACCGGACGATCACCGTGTCGCCCGACGCATCGCCGAGCTGGACCGGGGTCGCCTTGAAGCCGGTGGGCGTGCGCACGAACACGACCGACTTGCCCTCGAAACTCTGGACCGCCGTCGTCGGCACGCGGACCGCCCCGCTCCCGCCGCTGCCCGTGAGCTGCACGGCTGCCGTCACAGGCTCGCCGACCCGCCATTCGCCACCGCGATTGTCGAGGGTGGCGAGCGCAGGCACGAGCCGCGTCTGCGGATCAAGCGCCGGCGACACGAAGGTCACGCGGGCGGTCGCCTGACGGCCTGCCGCCTTCACCAGCACCGTATTGCCGGGACGCACCCGGCCCGCATCCTCGGGCTTGAGATTAAGCGCGATCGACACCTGGCTCAGGTTGGCGATGCGATAGAGTTCGGCATCCGCCGCGACCGTTTGTCCCAGCGTCACGGGGCGCGCAATGATCTGGCCCGAGATCGGCGCGGCAATGCCGAGCCGGTTGAGCCCGCCGCCGCCGACACCCGCCGCCGAAACCATGCTCTGCGCCTGCGTCAGGGCGATCCGCGCCTCCGTCGCCGCTGTGCGGGCGGCGATCAGATCCTGTTCAGGGGAGACTCTCTGCGCGAACAGCCGCTGTTCGCGCGCGAGGTTCGAATTAGCGAGCTGAAGCCGCGCCCGCGCCGCCTCGACCTCGCCCTTGATCTGCGCCGCCTCGCGGCTTTCGATGACCGCAATGGTCTGGCCGCGTCCGACCGATTGGCCGAGGTTACGGGTGAGCGCGACCACGCGTCCCGCAATTGCGGCCGAGACGACCTGCGTTCCCTGTGGGTCGCCCTCGATGATCGCGGGCAGCTCGATCGTCCCGGCCCCGCCGATGATCGGCCGTCCGACCTGGACGCCCGCTGTGGCGATCTGGTCGGCACCCAATGTGACGACGCCTTCACCGGCATGACCGCCTTCAGCACCGCCCTTTTCCGTGCCCGCTGCCGTCTCATTGGCAGCTGCGCCTTCGGCAGTTGCCTCGTTTCCGCCATCCTTGCCGCCGCAGGCAGCCAAGAGCAGGGCGAGCGACGCCGCGCCCGCGAGATAAAAGCTCTTCATCACTGATTCCCCCCATTGGGCGCACGAGCGGTCAGTCGCTCCACTTGCGCGCGGGCATTCTGGTAATTGGCAAGCGCGTCGATCGCGGCGACCCGCGTTTCGGCGAGCGTGCGTTCAGCATCGAGCAATTCGAGCTGGCCGAACTTGCCCTCGCGATAGCCGATCCGCGCGATGCGGGCGGCCTCCTGTGCAGCCGCCAGCGCCGGCCCCGACGCCGCACGAGCCGTCGTTGCGGCATTGGCCGCCTGCGCCTGCGCGTCCGTGATCGCCTGTTCGATGTCGAGCGCGGTCACGCGGCGCTGCGCATCCGCCTGGGTCCGCTGCGCGGTCGCCTGCGCAATCGCGGCGCGACCATTGTTGAACACCGGGATCGGGATCGACACGCTGAACACCGCCGCCATGTCGTTGGTCGCTTCCAGGCGGCGGATCGACGGCCCGACGTTCAGGTCAGGCACGCGATTGGCGCGCGCGAGCCGCACGCCGGCTTCGGCAATGGAGAAATCCGCGTTGGCTGCCGCCAGCGCGAGTGTGCCGGTCGTGTTGACCGGTGCCAACGGCCCATAGACGTTCACACCGGGAAGGCGATCGAGCAGCGTGTCATCGAGCAGGCCGTCGATCGGCCGTCCGATCCGACGCGCCAGATTGGCGCGGGCCGCCTCGGCCAAGCGAAGCTGCCGCTCCACATTGGCGTCGGCATTGATACGCGCGACATCCGCGCGCTGTTGCTCGAGTGGCGATGCCCGCCCTGCCTGCACGCGAACGCTCGCGGCCCGCAGCGCATCGCTGGCGATCCGGGCCTGATCGCGGGCTGTCATTACCCGGCGATCGGCCGCGACCGCTTCGACATAGAGCTGCGTTACCTGAAGCCGGACATCCGCCGCGATGATCGCGGCCTGGATCTCGGCCCGGGACAATTGCGCATTGGCGACCGCGACGCGGGCGCCGCGCTTGCCGCCTAGCTCGATCGGGATCGCAAAGCCGACCGTGGTTTCCGCGCTGCGGACCCCCCGATACGGCCCGGAGCCGATGACATTCTCGACTTGGCCTTGAACCACCGGATTGGGCCGCAAGCCGGCGACTGTGCGACCTGCACGGGCCGCGTCGATTCCAGCTGTCGCCGCTTCCGCAGCAGGGGCCGAACCGCCCGCTGCACTGACCGCTTGGTCAAGCGTGTAGACCGGCGCATCCTGCGCAACAGGCGCGGACGGTCCGACCTGCGCCTGCGCCATCGTGGCGCAAGACGCTGCGGCCAGCATGGCCGCGAAGATACGATTCATGAAAATAGGACTCCTGACGATGATCGACAGGGGCGCGCCAACGCACGCCCAAATCGGACGTCAGGCTTGGGGGGGCCTCAAATGGACCATGCCGGTGCGGCCGTCGAGCGACGCAGAGGCGGAGATTGTCGGCTTGGGCACTGTGAGGACGGGGGTATATTCCATCGTCGTGCGCGCAGGCGCGCCGACGTCGTGTCCGTGACAATAATTGTGATGATGCGGGACATTCTTGTCCGAGTCCGATGGCACCTGATCGATGTCACCGGCGGTATGGACCGTGAACTCAACGCCCGCGATGCTTCCCCCCGCCAGATCGGCGGCATGGGCCATGCCGGAGAAGCTGGTCAGGACCAGCATCAGGCATGTCAGGAAAGGCAAAAAGGCTCGCACTAGCTTGCCTCTATCACGGAAGGGTTTTCATGTCATTGCACTAATTCGAACCAAGGGTCACTGAGCCGGAACCCGAGCGGGATCGGTCGCGCCCGTTCCAGGCGAACCCGACCGCAATGGCGACCGCCATCAGGAGTTGCGCCAGCACCGATTGCCAAGTGGGAAACACGCCGAGCATCGACAGCCGTGGCACGTCCGCGAGCGGTGCGATGTTGATAAGGCCGGCTTCCTGGAGCGCGGCGACGCCTTTACCCGCCAGCACGACGGTCAGGACCGCCATGAGCCAGGAGCTATAGCGGAAGAACTGCGCGATCGGCAGCTTGCGACTGTAGCGAAGCATGGCCCAAGCGATCAGGCTGAGCAGTCCAATCGCCGACCCGGCCCCCGCGAGAAGCATCCCGTTGTCACCTTGCGCCGAAAGCGCGGCATAGAACAGGATCGTCTCGAAGACCTCGCGATAAACTACGACGAACGCCAGCCCGAACAGGAACCAGCCCGACCCGCCCGAGAGCGCCCGCGACATCTTCTCGCGAATATAGCGCTGCCACTGATCGGCCTGCGCCTTGCCGTGCATCCAAATCCCGACCGAGAGCAGCACGACCGCGGCGAACAGCGAGCCAAACCCTTCCGTCAGCTCCCGGCTCGCACCGGTGATCCCGATCGCATAGGTGGCGACCGCCCAGGTGATCCCGCCCGCGATGATCGCGCTGACCCAGCCGCCATGCACGTACCGCAGCGCCTCGCCGCGCTCGGCTTTACGCAGGAACGCGATCATGGCGACAACGATGAGCAGGGCTTCGAGCCCTTCACGCAGCAGGATCGTGAACGCGCCCAGGAACGTGGACGCTTCGGTGGCGGCATCAGGCGCGAGCGCCGCTTCCGCATCGTCGAAAAGGCCGCCCAGTACTGCGACCTTCTCCGCGAGATCATCGGGCGACGCGCCCCGGTCGATCGAGGCGCGGAACTCCCCCATCGCGCCCTCGATTCGACCCATCAGCGTCGCGTCGCGCGCGGTGAGTGTTGGCTCGATCGGCTCGAACCCATCGAGATAGGCCGACAGCGCCAGCTCTTTCGCCATGCGCGCATCGCCGCGCCGCGCAGCCGCCACGCTTTCGGCGAGTTTGGCGCGGGCGACCGCGAGCGAGCCGGGAGCCTGTTGTATCACCTGTTCGGGATGACGACGCAGGAACGCGAGCACTGGGTCAGCCTTGGCGTCGCCGATCGCCGCGCCGAGCGCGGCCGGGGTGAGCGCGACCAGGGTTTTCAGGTCCGGAATGCGCCGGCGAAGGGTCGGGTCGGATTTCCAAAGCCGCTCGCCTTCGCGCGCCTGCGCATCCGTGAAGGCGAAGCTCCCGGCTCGGAATGCTAACGCCCAGCGCTGATCGTTGGGCAGATCGGCGAAGCTCTGCATCGCGGTCCCGTCGATGCCTTGCGTCACCACCTGATAGAGCGCGAACACGCTGCGCTGGCGCGCGCGCTCGGCATCGGTGAAAGCAATCGGGGGCGTAGCGAGCTTGGCGGCGTCAGGGCCACGGCCGTTGCCCGTCATCCCGTGGCAGGACGCGCAGGATTGTCGGAACAGGGCATCGCTGGAGACGAGGTTCGGAGCCTTATCGGGCGCGAGCGGCACCGGGTAGGCGCGCAACAGATCGGCCGCGAGCCCGTGCGCCAATGTTGCCACCTGTTCAGTCGGTCCCTTTTCCGCGATCACCGCCTGGAGGTTGGCAGCCCGCTGGATGAGGGCTTGACGCTCCGGCTTCGCCGGCAGGCCCTGAAGCCGTGTCGAGACCGACGCGGCGAACTCCGTCATCTCGGCATATTCCGACGTGCTCTTGATCCGACCGTTGGCGACCGCGCCGCCATAATCGACGGCCATATAGTCGAGCAGCCGCCATGCGGTTTGCACGTCGCCGGGTTCGGCGATTGCCGCAGCAGGGATCAGCAGCGCCGCGAGCGCGGAGAGCAGCCGCAACGAGAGCATTGCCCGGATCAACGCGAGCAGACGCACTACCGCTCTCCCAATTCGCGCCGAGCGCCAGTGACGATTTCATAAGCGGAGTGGAGGAACAGGAGGGCGATGAGGCCGGCGACGGCGAGGTCCGGCCAGGCGCTTCCTGTCCACGCCACCAGACCGGCCGCGGCGATCACCGCCACGTTGGCGAGCGCGTCGTTGCGGCTGAACAGCCAGATCGCGCGAACATTGGCGTCCCCTTCCCGGAAACGCGCAAGCACCAAGGCGGACACGACATTGATCGCGAGCGCGACAACGCCGATTGTGCCCATCAGTTCGGCATCGGGCGCGGTTGCGTTCAGGGCGCGCCAAATCGCGAAACCGATTACGCCCACGCCAAGCGCACCGAGAAACAACCCCTGCGTCAGCGCGACCTTTGCCCTCGCCCGTGCGGACCAGGCAAGCGCGAGAAGACCGATAAGGCTGATCGACCCGTCCCCGAGAAAATCGAGGGAATCCGCTTTCAGCGCTTGGCTATCGGCGATGAACCCGCCGAACAGCTCGGCGACTCCGAAGCCGAGGTTGAGCACCACGACGGTCAGCAGCGCACGGCGATAGGCCGGATCGGTTTGCGCGCGCGCGGGCTCCCCGTGGCACCCGCAGCTTTCGGTAGAAGCATTCATGCGGCCTTCCTTACCACCTCCAGTCGCTGTAGAAGCAAGCGAAATGTGCGACACGTTCGCATAAGCAAGGATGGCATGATGAAGCCGGTGATGATTGGGCAGCTCGCCAGCGAGACCTCGACGAAGGTGACGACGATCCGCTTTTATGAGTCGATCGGGTTGCTCCGATCCGCCCCTCGCACGGCGTCGGGTCGCAGAACCTACGATGCCAGTGACATTGAGCGTTTGCACTTCATCCGCAACGGTCGCCGGCTTGGCTTCTCCGTCGACGAGATCCGTTCGTTGATGGGGCTGGCGCAGAACCCGGACCAGGATTGTGGTGCCGCCTCAGCTATCGCTGCTCAGCACCTCAAGGATGTGGAGGAGAGACTGGCGCAACTCGCGGTGTTGCGGGATGAGTTGGCAATGCTCAGCCAGAGCTGCACCAAGGCGCGCATGGCCGATTGTCGGATCATGAAGGCGATCGGCAAAGGCCACCCTCAAGCCGATCAATAATAATCGGCCAGCCTGAGCTCGCGCACATCACCCGAGGCCATCGTCAGCTTTACGAGGGTGCCAGCAGGCCGGGAGCGCACTTGCCAGAGCTCCCCACGCGTATAGTTCGCATCGATCGAATGGCCGTTCACCGCCACGATCCGGTCGCCGACCGCCCAGCCAGCCTTTTCCGCGGGACTGTTCGCCGCCACATGAACAACGGTGAGCGCCGTTGGTGAGGCTGCGAGGCCAAGGCCGCTACGGTCCTTCAGCATCGGCAGGCGACGACGAGGACCGAGTGGCCGGAGCCACACGAATCCGGCGGTCACGTCGAACACCACGTCGAATTGAGCGATCAGCGGTAGGCCGACATTGCCAACCGTGCTGGTGGAGAGCCAAGCTCTCATCCCGAGTGTGGGGACGTTCGAGACGCCAAGCCCTTCGATGTTGATGTTCTGGATCGTGAAAGCATCGTTGATACGCACACCATCGACGCCGCCGATCGCCGCGGTCGAGACGAGCTTCCCGTTCAACAGCCCTTGATCGCGGGCATAGGCCGACGAGAGCATCAGCGCGGCCGAGCTGCCAAGATCGATCATCAAGGGCACGGGAGGCAAACCCGAGACGGAAGCTCGAATGAACAGCTCCTGCTTGGCACCGCGCCCGAGCGCGACAGCGCGCCAGTCGGGACCGGCGAGAAACGTGCCTGACTTGACGACCGCCATACGCCTTTTCGCGAAATCGAGCGCGATGCAGCTACCCGTGAACATATCGGCACCGAGGAGGATATCGATCGGTCGTCCGAAGGCCGCCGACACTGAACTCAGATCACCAACGACGGCAAAGGGTAAGCGACGGGTTTCGCGGGCGAGCTGTACGTCGATGTCGCGGACCAGCAGCACCGGGGCCTTGGCGCTCAGCCCGCTAATCATGCGCCGCTCACCATCGTTCAAGCCGAGCTTCGCCGCGAGCGCCGTGCTCATGATCGACGCGCCGCTGCCACTGTCGAGCACCGCCCGCACCGGCACTCCGCGCACTTGTGCCGAAACAAGGAGGGTATCACCCGTGCCGACTTCCAGCGGCTCCCATTCGAGGTGAGCCGCACCGAAGTTCCACGAGCCCGCAGACCGGGAAGTCTGTCGCGCGAGCGTTGGAGAACCGAGCACCAAGCCGGTTCCACAGGCCACCAGCCGCGCCACTAATGAGCGTCGAGACATACCGATTGCTTCAACACGGGCCGTCAAAAAGCCACCTCCAGCCCCCCGTCCGCAGGAGAGCAAATTGCGGTTACATGCTCCAGCCACTGGAGGAGCAAGTGCTTTTGGTGCGCCCGAAAATCCTCAGAAGCGCTTGGAGAACTTTAGATGAAGGATGGTGCAGACCGCTTAGATGCCTTCCCGATAACGAACGGTTCCGGGGGACGCTGGGCCGATCGGGACCGCGAACGGTGTAAACGCTCGCGCTAAGTGGCGGCATTCTGATCGCGCTATTTGTCGGCGAGCGTCGCTACGCGACTACCGGCTTGGTCTCGGCCGATCGCACATAGGCGTAGAGTGTTGGCTTGGAGATGCCGAGCATCGAGCAAATCTTGGCGATCGGCATCGTGTTCTCGTGGTAGAGCCTGACGGCCAGGTCGCGCTTGTCCTTGCCGAGTGCGGCCGGCCGGCCACCCTTCTTGCCGCGAGCGCGGGCTGCGGTGAGACCGGCCTGGGTCCGCTCGCGGATCAGGTTGCGCTCGAACTCCGCCAATGCCCCGAACAGGTGGAAGGTAAGCTTGCCCGACGTGGTGGTCGTGTCGATCGCCTCGTGCAGGCTCAGCAGCCCGACCTTTTCCTCGTCGAGGTAGGTCATCCATCCGATCAGATCACGGAGCGAGCGGCCGAGCCTGTCGAGGCGCCAGACCACCAGTGTGTCGCCGGCGCGAAGCAGCTCCTTCACCTTTTCCAATCCAGGGCGAGCGGCAGTCGCCCCGGAGGCCTTGTCGGTGATGACCTTCTCGCAGCCGGCAGCCTTCAGCGCATCACGCTGGAGGTCCAGGTTCTGCTCGGCGGTCGATACGCGGGCGTAACCGATTTTCATGCGTAGGGCCGGTGGCGCCCCGATCGGGCGCGGTTTGGGAAGAAAGTCGTCATCGGCAGGTCTATGTTGCCCTAGTTTTCTTTACCGGGTAGATTTACGTCGAACAGGCCGGTTTGGCAACGCGAGCGGACTCGCATGGCGATGGGCAGGCAAATCTCCGTTTTCCTTACCTGCGACACGGACCGTCGGCGGTGACGCCTGGCGCCGCCGCCTTTCCCGAAAAGGATCCCATGCGAGACGGGATCGCTACGCGTTGGGGTGTCATTCCGCCCCCAACCGGACCCAGCCACCAGCGGCGCATTTTTCAACAGCCCCGGCCGTTTGTTGAACAACCGTCCTTAACAATCCGAGTGTCCGGGCAAAAAAGGCTTGCAATGTAGGATTCTAAATCGTTCACCCTTTGTTCCGTACTCATGGTGAGTCGGGCTTCGCAGGGGAACGGGTCGCTCCAGCTCCAGCGGGGATGATGAATGTAACGAACCAGGAGGATGTATGCGTAATCGCTTAATCCCGTCGGGCGCTCTCGCCTGCGGCGTGGCGGCTCTGTCGCTGCTCACGTCCGGCGTGGCCGCCCAAGAAACGAGCACACCGCCCGCCACACAGGACGAGGCCGTTCCTCAGGCTGACCCGGCTGTGGTCAACGCCCGCCAGAACCGAACCGATGATCAAGCCGTTGCCGGTTTTCTCGATCGCAAGCGTGAGCGGCAAGCCCGCCGTGAAACCGCTCTCGGTCGCCGTGGTGCCGGTGGGGACCAGCAGGAGCTGCGTCGTCTCTACCGTGCGCTCAACATCCCTCGTCCTAACCCGCGTGCACAAATCTCGGCCGCGAACCAGTCGGCGCTGGCGGAGAGCTTCGAGACTGACTCGATCCAGCTTCTCCAGTCGCTCGACTTCAAGCCGGCACGGGTGCGTCGCCTCGCGGATGCCGGGCTCAACCCGCTTCAGGCGGCCGCAGCCTATACGCGTGGGACAGCGAGTGTGACGGACTACGCGTTGCTGTCCGACGTTGTCGCGGTCGCCCGGGTTGTCGAAGTACGGAACGAGCGGCTGGGCGACGGTTTCCGTTCGACGGTGCTCCTTGAGATCACCGACTCGATCCTCGGCCGTGCTCCCAATCGGCCGATCGCACTTCGTCAGCGCTCGGGCGAGGATGAGAATGGTCAGACGCTGCGGGTAACGAGCGAGCTTCAGGCCGTCGATGGTCAGAGCTACCTCGTGATGCTGTCCGCGGGGCTTTATGGCCAGCTTGCCACCGAGGGAGCTGGAAATCCTGCTGCTTCCGCACGGGGTGCGGCCAGGAACTATGTCCAGCTCGGGCCAACGTACCTCGTCCAGGGCGACACGCTGACGCCGGTCGACACGGGCGAGGTGTCCCCCACGACGCTCTCGCAACTCAAGGCAACGCTCGCGCCGGTCGCGCGGGCTCGGAACACCGCGGATGACGCCGCGCCGGCGCAGGAGACGGTACAGTGAAGAAGATCACGCTCATCGCGGCCTTGGCCGCCATCATCAGCTCGGGCTCCGCATCGGCGCAGACGATCGGCCCGCGCTGGCCGACCACTACCAAGTCGGTGTACCTGCACATCGCCATGCCGGCGGGCTGCGACCCTGCCCTCGGGCGAGCGGTCAGCAACTGGAACGCTCAAGGGTCGCGCTTCTACTATCAGTGGGACGCGGCGAATAACCTGACCACCACGCGAGGGACCGAGACCACGGCTCAGATCGTGACCGTGGAGGACGGCTATCCCACCAACTCGACCGCCCTCGCGTCGACCAACCTGTGGACCAGCGGATCGACCATCACCCAGGCAGACGTGATCGTGAAGGCCGATTACCTCTGGTATTATGGCGATGAGTCGGGTGGGCGGTTCCATTGCCCGTCTACTCGGTCGAGCCCTCCTTCCGGCTCGTTTGATTATGAGTCGACCATGACGCATGAGCTCGGCCATGCTTTGGGCTTCGGTGAAGCCAACAACACGGCGTGCGTCATGCACTATAGTCAGCCGGCGGGCGTGGTGCGTCGCACCCCGTGCTCGACGGAGACGACAGCGCTTCGCAACGCCTACGGAGTGCGGTGATATGAGGGTCGCGGTGTGGTCGGTAGCGGGATTGCTGCTAGTGTCCTGCTCGCCGAACGCACCGCAACCCGAGGTCCCGGCCGGCTGGAAGTCGGTCGGGATCCCTTCGTGCTGCACGGTCGCCATTCCATCAGATGCGACTCTGAAGGCGGGAAAGGACCCGGTAGACGATCCGGTGTTCCTGCTGCGCGGGCCGGGCTACGAAGGCATGTTCACAGTGACAGGCCGAGGATCGGCGCTGCCGATCGCGAGCTCCGGGACCAACTACAAAGCGGATCAGCTCACGCTCGACGGCCGCCCCGCAGGCGTAGCTTCCTACCGTGTCGCCGACCCGAACTATCCCGAGCGCCGCAGCCTTCTGTGGACGTTTGCTGGGCGGAACGACGGATCGGGGAAGAACCTGGTGCTTGATCTTTCCTGCAAGGAAACGGGTTGTGCCGTATTCCTGCCTATGATCGGCTCCCTCGACGCAAAACCATGAATACTCGCTGCCTTATGGGTCAATGCCGACCGGGAAGCCGATCCGGCTTGTCGGCCGGCTGGAGCGTTCGTTATGGGGCGACGACGACTTTGGCCGGTTCCAGCTAGACGACGCCGCGGTCATCGCAGTCGACGGGCCACGTTGAGGCGGGCCCGGCTGGGCCGAAGGTCGAGCCCACGGGTTGGGTAGGCGGGATAACGACGCAGCCGCTACGATCGGGGCGGTTCCTTTATACCGGCTGGGGCATGAAGAGAATCCTATCCCGACCATTGATCCCATTCGGGACGGTCGCGGCCAGCGCGCTTCGACTGGTTCAGTCGTAAACGTATATCTGTGCCCGCTCTATGCGCCACCCGCTGTTCGCAAAAGCCTTCCTTTCTGACGACCTTGCCGGCGGGCCATGGTAAGCGTCCGGTCGAAACCGTTGTCGGCAATGGCCAGTTTCGGGATGCGGGTGGCGGCACCGGAATGACCGATTGGAGGGTGGGTGTGCGCCGGTCGGCTTTTAGGCCGCGCATTCAATATAGAGGACATTGAACCGGCGACGAAGTTGGACCGTATGCGATCTGTCCGGCTTGCGCATTAGAAACTAAAATGCTGCCGTACGGCTTCCGACACCATTCGCGATATTTAAGAAAGGGTTGAGAATCGATCTCAGACGAAAGCGAAAGCTGGTGCCAATCCAAAGGTCGACGGATCAACATCTGGGCGTTTCAGTTGGTGACCTAAACAGATACGATGGATTAAGTTCACCTACCCCCTAAAACGGCGACCATCGTCTTGCTGCGTTGCTCTGGAACTGCGCGCTTGCCGCTCATTCGACCAAAGTCTATGAGACGAGCGTCGGCAGAATCAAATGTCGATAAAGCGTGCCGGTAACGGGAACGCAGTGAGGTCTCGATAGGCCAATTCTGCGGCTGTCCCTGCAACTGTAAGCGGCGAGCGCGTAACATGGGTGGGGTTGGCTCCACAACCACTGGGCGGCAATTGTCGTCTGGGAAGGTATGTTTCGTGCGACAACCCGTGAGCCAGGAGACCGACCGGCGCGTGTCGCTCTTGCCGGGCTCATGGGATTGGCCAGGCGCGAAACGAATTTCGTCCGGGCGACGAGTAGCGGTTGGAGCCGCATCGGCAGGACTGCCGGGGGATGCACGCGTCCGTCCCTAGCAGTCTCGTCGACCGCACTCGTGCGGACGCTCCGGCCAAGTCGCCCGGCGCCCCGGAAATTCGTTCTCATGAAATACATTCACCTGTCGCTTCTGTCTTCCGTGCTTCTGCCGGCTCCATCGCTCGCTCAGACCATCGATCCCGCTGCCGATCCAGAGACATCCAACACCTCGATCGTCGTCACCGGGAACCGCGCCACCGATCCCATGCCGCTCGACCGGATCGGCGGATCGGTCACCGTCCTCGACGAGCAAATCCTCGACCGGAGGCAAGTCCGCGAGGTGTCCGACGTGCTCCGCGACGTCCCAGGGGTCGCGGTCGGACGGGTTCCCGGTCAGACACAGCTTCGGTTGCGCGGTGCTGAAGCCAACCATACGCTCGTCCTCGTTGACGGGATCGAGGTGTCGGATCCCTATGCCGGCGAGTTCGATTTCGGAACGCTTATCGCCGACGAGGCTTCGCGGATCGAGGTGCTGCGCGGACAGCAGAGCGCGATCTACGGGTCGGACGCGATCGGCGGCGTCATCCAGTACATCACTCTCGACGGCCGCGATGCGCCCGGGGCGGTCGCGCGGATCGAAGCCGGTTCGTTCGGCATGGTGAACGGTGCTGCCCGGATCGCTGGATATAGTGGCGATCTCGACTACGCGCTGTCCGCCACACTCAATACCACCGATGGCACGCCAGGCGCCCGGAACGGCACGCGCGATCTTGCGAACGACAGTGGTGCGGTCTCGCTGAAGACGACGTTCGCGCCATCAACCAATGCACGCCTCACTGGTGTATTACGCTACGCGCGCACCAATGCCGAATTCAACGACAGCGATTCCGATCCGGGAAGTCCGACCTTCGGATTCCAGGTCGATAGCCCCGGCAACCGCTTCGAGAACGAGGCTATCTATGTGCTCATCAGGGGCGAGCTAGACTTGCTCGACGATCGCTGGACCCAAGCGTTTTCGGCCCAGATCGCGGATACCCGGCGCGACGGTTTCGCTTCGACTGGACGCAGCTATGGCAGCGAGGGCCAGAGGTTGAAAGGGTCCTACGATACGACGTTGCGTATCGAGGCTGGCGGTCTGACCCACCGGGTCACGGCGGCTCTCGATGTCGAACGCGAACGCTTCCGTAACACCGATCCGACCGGCTTCGCATTCACCGGTCGCCGACAGATCGACAATGTCGGTCTCGTCGGCCAGTATGCGATCGATCTCGGAGACCGAGCGAGCGCGTCCGCATCCATCCGCAGGGACTGGAACGACCAGTTCGCCGATACAACCACGTACAGGCTTCAGGCGAGCTATCGGATCGCTGCGGCTACGCGAGTGCGCGGGGCCGTCGGATCGGGGGTGAAGAACCCCTCGTTCTACGAACTATATGGGTTCGTGGACGGCCGTTTCATCGGCAATCCCGACCTCAGGCCCGAGAAGTCGAGCGGATGGGAGATCGGGATCGACCAGTCGCTGTTCGGTGAGCGCGCTTCAATCGGGGTCACCTATTTCGAGAGCGAACTGGACGAAGAGATCTTCACTTCTTTTCCGCCCCCGAACTTCGTCGCCAGCCCTGGCAATCGCGATACCGTATCCAAGAGAAACGGCGTCGAAGTGTTCGGCGAGGCGCGCTTCGCGGAAGCTTGGCGCGTCAATGGAGCCTACACCTATCTGCGTTCCCACGAGGATGGCGCGCGCGAAGTGCGGCGGCCCTCCCATACCGCCAGCCTGGCTGTCGACTGGCGCGCTCCCAAGGATGCCGGAGGGGTCACGCTCGTTGCGCGCTACAATGGAGAGACGATCGACAGCGCTTTCATCGATCCCTCGTTCGTGCCGGTTCGCGTGCAACTGGACGACTACTTTCTGCTGAACGTCAACGCCGACGTGAGGGTGATGGATAATGTCGAGCTGTTCGGCCGAGTCGAGAATTTGACGGCCGCCGATTACGAGGATGTCTTCAGTTTCGCGACGCCCGGACGCTCGTTCGCCATTGGCGCGCGCGCGCGTTTCTAAGGAGAATTTCGATGACGGATGAAATGATAGCAAAGTCCGACATTGCGAGGTTCGCATGGCCTGTCACACTTGCCTTGGCGACGGTGGGCGGATCGCTGGTTGCCGCCTGCATGATGCCGTTCGTGGCTGTTACGATCGTGACCGCCGCGACCATGCGCCGCTCGCTCGCGTTAACGACGATCCTCGCGATCTGGGCGACCAACCAGTTGCTGGGGTTCACCGTCCTCGGCTACCCGCACACGGGATATGCGTTCGCCTGGGGCGGTGCGCTGGGCATCGCATCTATTCTCGCCATGCTCGCCGGTGCCATCATCATGGGAGAACAAAACGAGCTGAGCACCCTCCGGACATTTGGCGCCTTTCTGATCGGCTTCGCTGTTTACGAGGCTGCGCTATTCGGGTTTGCTTTGGTGGTAGGCGGGACAGAGACTTTCACGATGGCGATCGTGGGACAGATCTTCGCGAACGATGCATTATGGTTCGCAGGACTGTTGTTGGCGTCCTGGCTCCTCGCCAGAGCCGCTCCCACGCTATTCGGACCTTCTCCGCGAATACGGTTCGCCTGACATGGCGCAGCCGCGCATCGTGTCCCTCCTGCCGAGCGCGACCGAAATCGCCGTCGCACTCGGATTGGGAGAGAGCCTCGTCGGTCGCTCGCACGAATGCGATTATCCGCTTTTCGTAAAGGCATTGCCGGTCGTCACGTCGACCAGACTCGAGAAAGGACTGACGTCGCGGCAGATCGACGACCGGATCCAGGAAATCGTGAGGCAAGGACTGTCGGTATACGAAGTCGATACCGCGCTTCTGCGGGACTTGCGGCCCGACCTCATCTTGACCCAATCGCAATGCGCGGTCTGCGCGGTCACCCCTGCCGATCTGGAAGAAGCACTCGGCGACTGGATCGGAACCGCCCCGACGCTGCTGTCGCTGGCACCCGATACATTGGAAGATGTATGGAGCGATTTCGCTAAGGTCGCCGAAGCGGCGGGAATTCCCGAGCGTGCATCATCGGTCGTCGGTGACTTGAAGGAGCGGATGTCAGGGCTATCCCGAAGTAGCGCGGAGAGGATGGATCGCCCGCGTGTCGCCGCGATCGAATGGATCGATCCGCTGATGGCTGCAGGAAACTGGGTACCCGAACTAATCGAGGCGGCCGGCGGTCACCCATTGTTCGCGCGAGCCGGAGAACATTCCTCGTGGCTGAATTGGGACGACTTGATTGCCGCCGATCCCGATCTGATCGTTGCGATGCCCTGCGGATATCTGTTGCCACAAACGCTCGCCGATCTGGGGTCGCTCGTCGACCACTTCGGTTGGAAAGACCTTACCGCGGTTCGCAAAGGGAAGGTCTTTGCCGTTGATGGCCACCATCTTTTCAATCGTCCTGGCCCACGACTCGTCGAATCGGCTGAACTGATCGCGCAGTTGGTTGGGGCGACGCCAACACAGGCATTGGAGATGGGACGGGATTGGATCTCCATCGATGGGGTTTGACGATGTTTTTCGCGCTATTCGACGCGAAACGAGCGCATCAGCCCTTGTTTTCAAAGCTGCGTACCGATACTCAAAATCAGCTGCATGCAAAGTTGCGCGCATTCAGCTTCAAGTTCGCACCGGTAACGGGAACACAGTGAGGCCCTCCAAGGTCAAATCTGCGGCTGTCCCTGCAACTGTAAGCGGCGAGCGAGAAATACTGGCGGGTCACTCCGCAACCACTGGACTGATTGTTTGGTTCGGGAAGGTGTATTTCAAGTGATGACCCGCGAGCCAGGAGACCGACCGGAGCGAGTCGCTCTTGCCTGATTCATGGGATTGGTCGGGCGCGGAATCATTTTCGTCGGAGCGACGATAAGCGGCTTGGATTGCTCCGAGCACGCCCGGTCGGCGTATCGCGTCCGTTGACCAGGCTGCTCGGCCGAGGTCCGGAGATCCAAGCCACTATATCGGCGTGAAGGGCTCAGAGCCCACGGAGAAAATACCATGTTCAAAACTAAAACGAAGGTTCTGGCACTCTCGGCTGCAATCGCATTTGGCTCTTCTGCCGCGGTTGCTCAGCAAACGGATATCGGGCCATTTCTACCCGAAGTGGGACAGGCCATAGCTGCGGCCGAGCAAGGTGCGCAAAACATCTGTGCTTCGAATGGCGGTCTGGCATCTTTCAACGTCATTCGCATAATCCAGAACGCCGGTTATTTCGCGGCGCAATTTGAGTATTCATGCAACGGTTGATTCTCAGGCCACTTCGCATTGAATGAGAACGATGAACGGCGCTGGCTTAAACCCGGCGCCGTTTTCGACTGCGGTTCGCGACCGCCCTTTTGTCGACCGCTGACATTCTGAATTTTTCGCGACGATTTGTTGTGTCTCGGAGAGTGTAGCGCGTAGCTGCCGCTATACGATCAACTGTTTTTGGGCGTTCAGATCTCGTACCAGAATGGCTGGGATTGAGGCGCGTTACCAACGACAACCGGTTCTTCATGAACGACCGCTTTTGGCGATAGGTCGAATGCGCTGCTACCACCGAAATGGGGTCGCTTGCTGAATGTCGGCTTCTGGCGGAAAATCGCAGATAGCTGCCATCGGCTCAATGGGTCCTCACGCAGCGTCGGGGTCACTGGAACGAGCCGCCTTCCACGCCCATGGCAGGAGCTCGTCGAGGCGGTTGATGGGATGGCCTTTGCCGATGCGGTCGAGGACGTCGGTCAGCCAGACCTGCGGGTTCACGCCGTTGAGCTTGGCGGTCTCGAGCAGCGAATACGTCGCGGCCGCCCGCTCGCCGCCGCAATCCGCGCCGGCGAACAGCCAGTTCTTGCGCCCGACCGCGATGCCGCGCAGCGCGTTCTCGGCAAGGTTGTTGTCGATCTCGAGCCTTCCGTCCTGGGTGTAGGCGAGCAGCGCTGGCTTCAGCTTGAGGGCATAGCGCAGCGCCTCGGCAAGCGGTGAGCGCGCCGATGCCTGGTCGAGAGCGCTGTCCGCCCACGCAAAGAAGTCGAGGGCAATGAGCTTTGATGCTGAGCGCTGGCGCAGACGCTCCTGGGGAGGTTCACCCTCGATCAACCGTTCGACCTCGTAGAGCTGCGCGATCAGGCCGAGTCCCTTGCGCGCAGCGGATCGATGATCGGCAACAAGCACATCGTGCAGCTTGCGCCTCGCATGCGCCCAGCAAGCGACGGGGGTGATGGGACCCGGCTCCCGGCCTGGGTCGTAGAGCGCGTTGAACCCGGCATAGGTGTAGGTGCTTGCAATCGTAGCGGCGTTTGCTTGCAAACAGAGCCTTTTTTTGCTCGGATTATCTGACAACCGGCTCGGCGATCTGCTCGCGCTATCTGCCAGTGTGCTCGCCATCATCCTGCGCTGCTCGCAATCATAAAGGTCTGCTCACATCCCCTGCCAGCGAAACAGGGCGTCAGCGCGGCACCCGGATGGAACCTTCCGCGATCCCCTCGGCGACATTGGAGAGCATGACGGCGTAGCGATGCAAACCGGGGAAGCGACCAGCGTTCTTGTCGATTTCACCGCCGTATCCGGCGTCGAGCAACGCCTTGAAGTCGGGCATCACGTCGAACATGCCGCCGAGCAGATCGATATCGGAGGCCCCGGTAAGCAACAGGGCGTTCGCATGGGCGTCGAGACGCTTCATCGTTTCCAGCATTTCGGTCCTGGTCATCGCATCCTGTCCGCTTGCGGGGTTCCATCGCCTAGCACGACGCGCCGGCCCTGTTCGCGAAACCCTTCCTTTCTGACGACCTCGCGGGCGGGCCATGACGACAACGCATTTCTGCGGCCCGCCGCTTGTCAGAACTGTTCTGGAAACCTGCTTCGCAAAAGCGCTTGCCGGCTACGGGTTTGGAGAGCCCATTGGCACGGAGCGTGAGCACAACGCCCCGTTTGCAAGCAGCGCCGGATGATGGCGAGCACACTGGCAGATAATTCGAGCAGGACGCTCCCCGCCAGTGGCAGAAAGCGTGAGCAGGAAATCAGGCTGTTTGCGAGCACACGCCGCTACGATTGCAAGCGCCTACAAGTAAGATCTCGCGCCGGCTATCTGGGCGAGCTTGGCGTAGGATTCCGCCCCCTCCCGCAAACGCCCCCAACCAACGGCTGCAATTCGACCACAAGCGGCGCGAAGATCCGAAACTGCGATCGGGCTTGCAGATGGTCAAGAGAAGTGGACTTGCTGTGGCTGGCCAGTCCAGATGGCGATCAAATGACCGGTAGAGGTGAATTTGGAATAGGCAGTTTTTATTCTCTCTATCCTAGGAAATCGCACGCCGTCCCAAAGCCGGATCGTCTGTGAAGATCGCATCGACACCCGTTGCAAGATAGCGCTGCATCTCTGCAATGCTGCCTTCTTCGTTGCGCGCGGAAACGCCTTTGTCGCTGCGAAAATCGGCGGCCAGGAACTGATTTTCCGGGCGGAAGGTCCAGATGCTGACGAGAAGGCCCGCCGCATGTGCGGCATCGACGAGCCCCGTGGGTTTTGTCAGGCGCTGATCCTCGTCCACAGGAATGATCATCCGGACATGGGGCGCAAGATAATCTGCATAGCTGGCGATTTCGGAAAGACCTGCGGGCGTCAGCATATCGCGATAGAAGCGCTTGTTGCCCGCCGCCTGCACATCGGCCGGCATCTGGGCCGGGTCGCCGATCAACTGGGCCAGCTGGATGTTGGGATAGGCGCCGATCCTGCCGCGCAACGCGCGTAGATTAGCGACCTCGAACGACTGGATGGCGAACGGCGCGCGTTGCAGATAGGCGCTCTTGCCGATGATATCGATCAGCCGCTGCTCCTGTTGCAGGCCGATGCCTGCGAAATAGGTGGAATGCTTGATCTCCGGGATCAGGCCGATGGTCCGGCCGCGCGCGGCGGATTCGGCCGCCACGAAATCGGCGATTTCCTCCATCGACACGATCTGGAATGCGCCGTCATAGGATTGGCTTTCGGGCCGTATGGCGCCCAGCCGCTCTTTCGCGCGTAACGTCTTGAGTTCCGCGAAGGTGAAATCCTCCGTGAACCAACCTTCCTGTCGCTCGCCGTCGATCGTTTTGACCGTCTTGCGCGCGGCAAAATCGGCCCGGGCGGCAACGTCGCTGGTTTCCGCGATATTATTCTCGTGCCGCGCGACCAGCACGCCGTCCTTCGTAGCGACCAGGTCAGGCTCGACATAGTCGGCCCCGTCTTGGATCGCCTTGGCATAGGCGGCAAGCGTATGTTCTGGGCGCAGCGCCGACGCGCCGCGATGGGCGATGAGCAGCGGCGGACCCTTGCGACGGGCAGGGGCGGCGATCGCTGCCCCCACATCCGTCGCAAATGCGGCGGTCAGGCCGGCACCCGCCTGAAGCAGCGAACGGCGGGATACCGACCTGTCCTGCATCAGTAGTTCACCGACAATGTGGCGAACCACTGGCGCGGCGGGATTGGGTAGACATTGTAATTGTTGGTGTTCGCACTCGCCTGCACCGTCGATGCACCCGTCGTGTCGAACAGGTTGGTGACGTTCAGGCTGATCTCTGCCTTTTGCAGGCCGACCATGCTGGCGGGCAGGCGATAAGCGATCCGGGCGCTGGCCTGGAACACCGACTTGACCGATGCATCGTTGGTAAAGGTGGTGAAACGGCGGCCGACATAGTCGCCGATCATCTGGGCATCGAAATCGCCGAGCGTCAGCGTCGCGACCGTCTTGTTCATCCACTTCGGGCTGACCGGGATCAGCTTGCCGCCGGTGGGCACGACGCCGCCCACGGTCGCGATGCCGCCGATCCGCGTGCCGGTCGCGGCGCCAGTGATAGTGCTATAGTCGCTGTCGTAGATGGAGCGGTTGTAGGACACGGCGTTGTAGAGCGAGAAGACCTGCCCGAAGCGCAGCGTCAGCGCCGCGTCGATACCGTCCGTCTTCACGCCGCCGACGTTGAACACGGCGGGTGTGCCGCCGCTGATGCCACTGCCGCCGATGCCGCCGATCGCGCCGGGAGGCGTGATGCCAAGCAGGCGATCGCTGAAATCGACATGATAATAGTTCACCTGCGCTTCGATCCCGGTCAGGAACGAACTGTCGATGGTCCGGCGGCTGCGTAGGCCGATTTCATAGACCCAGGAGGTTTCGGGGCGGCCATTGAACTTCAGATTGTCGAATGCCGCCTGGCTGCCGCTGCTCCACGGCGTGACGCCGCCGCCGCCATAAGGCTGGAAGTGGCGCAGGTTCTTCTGCACGTTGACATAGACCTGCTCGCTGTCGGTGAAGTCCCACTTCGCGCCGATCGCGGGCAGGAACCAGCGCTTGGTGTTGATCTCGCCTTCGGGCAGGGCGCTTGCCGAACCAGGCAGCGATCCGATGATCGGCTGGACCGGGAAGGTGCCGCTGGCAAATTGCAGGCTGGACTTGAAACCGCCCTGGACCAGCAGGCTGGGCGTGACCTGCCAGCTGTCCTGCACATGAAGTTGCAGAACATTGGTGCGCATCTCGCTGGCATATTGGGTGAACAGCGGATCATGCGGCGGCAGCGAATAGGGGTTGTAGTCCTGCGGCCGGGTCACATTGAGCGCATACCAGTTCCGATAGGCGGCCGAGCTGTTATATTCGTACCACGCACCAAGCTGAATCTGATGGTTGCCCAACGTCGCGTCGATCGAGGACAGGATGCCGCCGCGATCGATGCGATATTCGGTGGTACGGATCGCATAGCCCGAATTGCCGGTGGCCGTCTTCAGATTCTGGCCGGGGAAATAGAGCGAGAACAGGTTGGGCAGGCCCGCGACCGTGATCGGTCCGGCGACGATGCCCGCGCCGTCATTATTATGATAATATACCTGGTTCGACCAGTCGACTTGGTCGGACAGATGGGCCTGATATTTGATGTAGCCCAGATAATCGGTCCGGATCGCGGCGCTGTAATAGTTGCGATAATTCTGCGCCTCGGCGGCCGGCACATTGCCGCTGGCGTTCAGATAAGCGACCGCGCCGGCGAAATCGGGGTAGAAGAAGGGGCGGGTATAGGGCTGATAGGCCTGCGCCGCATTGGTAGGGTTCTTGAAGACGGTGGTCGCGTCCTCATTGGGTTCCTGCTTGTCGGAATAGCTGAAATAGGCGGTCAGCTTGCCATTGCTGTCGTCATGGACGAATTTGGCGTTGGCGGCCCAGCCCTTCTGCTTGCCGCGGAAATCCCAGGCGCGCGCACGCTGGCGCAGGACCGAGACATAGCCGCTATTGCCGTCGCCAAACTCGCCGCTGTCGAGGCGAACGAATGTGCGGGCCGTCCCGTAGCTGCCGAAAGTGTGGTTCAACTGTGCGCCCATCTGCTGGCGCGGATCGCTGGAGAAATTCTCGATCCCGCCGCCCAGGTTGCTGGTCGACGCGATGCCCAGTTCCGCGGTGCCGGTGGCGACAACGACGCTGCCGACATTTTCGGAGATGATAGCGCGCTGCGGAGAGAGGCCGTTGAAATTGCCGTAGCTCTGATCGCCCAGCGGCACGCCGTCCAGGGTATGGCCCAACTGCTGAGCGCTGAAGCCATGGATGAAGAGCGAGGCGTTCTGCTCGTTGTTGCCCCACGGATCGGCAGTCACATACATGACACCCGGCAGGGTCTGGATCGCCTTGAACGGCGCAACGCCCGGCAGGATCTTCTGGATTTCGGTTGTGGTAATGGCGGTCGCAGAGCGTGTAGCCTTAACACCGGTCACGACGATGGACGTTGCCTCGCCATCGACCTGCGCCGCTTGGTCTGCTGCGGGCGTGGGCGTCTGCGAAAAAGCGGGCGCGCTTACTACCAGAGCGAGCAGGCCGGCACTGCCTAGCAGGCAGGCGCGCGAACGCGTGTGCAAAATATTCATGACCCAATATCCCCCAAGCAGCGCGCAATTTCGCACTTGCAGCATCGCGTTAAATGGAGCGAGTTGCGATTTCCGGTCCGTTTCGGGTCGATTTGATGACATTTGGGCGGCGGACATGTTGCATTGCGTCCTGACGCTTATGATGGCGGTCAAGGTGCGGTGTAGGTCCGAATTTCGGCGAGAGATATCAGGCGTGGCTGTGTATTGGTCCGTCTGCGCTCAGTAAGTAGCCCAAGCTTTTCGGTAAGGGGAAAGTTCGCAGGCGAGCATCGGGCATTGTGCAGCAAATGACGATAGTGGGTTGGGCTCAGAGACTATTTTCTCCCGAGCCGATAGTTGTTGTGCCCGGTTGCTATGCCGTGAGTCAGTTTTACGGATAGAATCTCTCGTACAAAAAAGTCCGCGTCGTAATTTGTAACTCAATCATCATCAGATCCTGCAAGGCGGTCGTTCCATGTCAGCGACAAGCCGTTCATGAAAGGAGCAAGAAAAGCGCCTTTGAGCGCCAGCGACCTCGCGGTCTTTTCCTCGTCGATGTGGATGTACCAAGGCAATCGAGACTCCTTGGTCCCGATACTGCTGCGCCGGGAACTGGTGCTCATCCTGTTGCTCTATGCGGGCGCTCGGCGCCGCCGACGCGGCAGAAGGGGCGGTGACGCTCTTCTTCATAGAGGAGGCACTGGGGATTCACGGGTGGACCGGGGCGCTGCTGCTGGCCCATCTGCTCATCCGCAGTTTCGCATGGGGTGCGGACTATATAGCTGCTGCGGGCGATGGTGTCGGATCTGGTGCGATCGGGCGGCAATGGCTTTGCTGCCACGCACTATGCGCCGTTCAATGTCGCGAACAAGCTCGCCGCCGCGCTGGGCGTTTTCGGGGCGCTCACGGCGCTCGCCTTTATCGGCTTCCTGCCGGGTGCCGCGCATGGGCTAGGCGAAACCACCTTGCGGGCGATCTACGCGCTGCCCTCATGCCTGGCTGGCCTCATCGGCCTGCTGGCACTGCGCCGGATCGCTCCGACGCAGTGCCGTTCGGTCAGCTGATCTCCCAGCCGCTCAACCCATCTTCGGCGATCCGTGCGCTGGCATGGCGCGCGATGTCGAGCTTTCCGATCGCCTGGCGCGGCGTTAGGACGCGGACGAAGTCGGCCTCCACCCGGTCGCGTGTCAGCGATACCGTTACGAAACCAACGGCATTGGTGTCGCACCAGCGTATATCGCGATTGTCGTGGACAAAGGCGTCGCCGACCGGCCCCGACGGCAGGAGCAGTTCCCCGATCGAAGGACCGGTCAGCGTGGAGGCGGAAAGCTCGAGACCAATCCGGCGGTCCCCGCGATGGGGTTCGTTGATCCAGGCCATGTGACTGTCGCCCGACAGCACGAGCAGGTTCGCGCCGCTTTTCTCGAACTGGTCGTACAGCTTGTCCCGCTCGCCGGCATAGCCGTCCCAGGAATCGACATTGAGAAGCGGCAGGCCATAGCGCGTCAGGGCGTACATCGGCGCCAGCGCTACCTTGCCATCGGGAAACTTCGTCAGATCGGGATAGACGTAGCTGGACAGGATGGTCGCGCTGCCGAACAGGAACCACGGGCGGCGAGCATCCTTATGGGCCTTCAGTTCGTCCGCCAGCCATGCGCATTGTTCCGCGCCGATCATTTCGCGCGCGGGATCGGCAAGTTTCTCGCGGAAGGCTGCGACATCGGGTTCGCGCGTGACGCCTTGCGGCAGGGCCTTGAGGTCGAGTGTCTTGAGTTCCGCCGGGTCGGATATCACCCGCTCCCCACTGCCGCGCCGGTCGACAACATGCCAGTCGAGATCCTTGGCCAGCGACAATTGCTGCTGGCGGGCCTTGAGCCGGGTTTCGGGCAGGGCCAGCGTCGCGAGATCGCCGAACGCGAAGCTGCGGGTGATGCCATAGGGATCGGAAGTGACAGGATCGCGGATCGGCATCCATTCCAGGTAGGCCTGAACCGCCGCAGCCTTGCGCTCCTCCCAGTCGCCGTTGGCCGCCGGATCGTGATGCTGGGCACCATGCATCCAGTCGTCGTTCGCGATTTCATGGTCGTCCCACATGCAAATCCACGACGCGCGGGCATGGGCGTCGCGCAGGGCCGGATCACGACGCCACTGTGCATAGCGTGCGCGATAGTCGGCGAGCGTGACCGTGTCGTGCGTTGGCTCGATCGCCCGAACATCCATGAGTGCGGGCATCGAGTTGGCGCCATATTCGTAAATATAGTCGCCCACGAAGAGGATGAGGTCCACCGCTTCCCGATCGGCAATGGCCCGGTAGGCGTGAAATTCGCCGAACATATACATGGCGCAGCAGGCGAGCACGATATCGAGACGATCGATGCGTCCCGTTGGCAGGGTTTTTGCCCGCCCGATCGCCGATACCGTGTCCATGGCACGGAAGCGGTAGAAATATTCGCGGCCCGCCTTCAGGCCGGAGGCGATCACCTTGACCGTATGGTCCCGCGCCGCCGATGTGCTGAACGATCCGCGCGCAGCGATGCGCGTGAACAGTTCATCCTCGGCCATTTCCCATGTGCCGCTGACCGGCCCATGGGCAGGATCGGTCACGCGGGTCCACAGCAGGACGCTGTCGGCATGCGGATCGCCGCTCGCCACGCCATGCGCGAAGACCATGTTCGTTTTTGCCCCGGCGGGACCGGCGGCGAGCAAAAGCCCGCCCGCCGCCGATCCCGCAAGAACGCCGCGCCGCGTCAGCGCCATCAGAAACGCGCCCCGAGCGAAACGCCCCAGGTGCGCGGCGTGCCGCTGAATGCCTGCGTCGCCGATCCGCCGGTCGTGTAATCGACATCGGCGATGTTGCGCACGAAGCCGGCCACGGTCCAGCGCTGGTCGATCTTGAGATCGATGCGCGCATTGACGAGCGCGAAGTCCCCGACCGGCGCCGTATTGTCGAGATCGCCATAATAGGCATCGACGTAGCGGGCATCGACCTGAGGCGTCAGCGTCATGCGATCGTTCAGCGCGAACTCGTAGCGGATCGAGCCGTTCAGCGTCATGTTCGGCGCGAACGGCAAGTCGTTGCCCAGGCGCGCCTTTTCGGCAGCGGTGATCGCCTCGATCGCGGTGACCTTCGTGTCGAGCAGCGCGACGCCGAAATTGATGGTCATCGGGCGCACCGGGCGGATCGTGAAGCTGGCCTCGCCGCCATAGCTGCGCGCCTTGCCCACATTGGTGCGTACGCTGGTGGTGGCGCCATCATAGGTGTAGGCGCTTGCAATCATAGCGGCGTGTGCTCGCAAACAGCCTGATTTCCTGCTCACGCTTTCTGCCACTGGCGGGGAGCGTCCTGCTCGAATTATCTGCCAGTGTGCTCGCCATCATCCGGCGCTGCTTGCAAACGGGGCGTTGTGCTCACGCTCCGTGCCAATGGGCTCTCCAAACCCGTAGCCGGCAAGCGCTTTTGCGAAGCAGGTTTCCAGAACAGTTCTGACAAGCGGCGGGCCGCAGAAATGCGTTGTCGTCATGGCCCGCCCGCGAGGTCGTCAGAAAGGAAGGGTTTCGGGTCCACCCTCATCGAGCGGTCGCTTCGATCATATTTCCGGGGGCAGGCCGCAACCGACTACCGGCCGGAAGGTTTGGTTTTTCAGTTGGAAGCGCGGCTCGGAGACGCCGCAATCGTGACCGGGAAGTAAGCGTGGGCCAGAGTACGCCGATCGGCACCAAGACGATCCTGATCGTGGAGGACGAAGCCCTGATCCGCTTCGATCTGGTGGACTTCTTCGAGGCCGCCGGGTGGCGGGTGTTCGAGGCCGAGAACGCCGACGACGCGATCCGCATCCTCGACCACCACAAGGAGGTCCGCGCCGTCCTGACCGACGTGCAGATGCCGGGCTCGATGGATGGCGTGAAGCTCGCCCACTACGTCCGCGAGCGGTTTCCGCCGACGGTGTTGTTCGTGGTGTCGGGCAATCTCCATATCCCGGACAGCGAGCTACCGCCTCAGACCACCTTCCTCCCCAAGCCGTTCGATGCTCACCGGCTGCTGCGCCAGTTGGAAGCCGCTCAACCAAGATAGGCCGGTCCCGCGCCTGCTTTGGCGGAGGCTCAGCGGTTCCCACGCATAGAGTGCGAAGCGCGTCGCGCTTCGGTGCTGGCATAGCTGAGGGCTACCACGCCCCCGCTTGGTGGTCATCTCCTTTCCCTCAAACGAAGGTCGCGTGGGACGGCTGACGGCGGGAAGGCGCGCTCGATGGCAACGAGGGCGCCATTTTCCCGAAATGTGTTCCCGATTGGCTTTTCCCGAAACTGCCCGGTGCAGATGGAGAAACGGGACAACCTATGGCCGTCTGATCGACCTCCCCTTGGCGGTCGAAGCTGTTGGCAGATAACGTGAGTGCGACGCCTCGTTTGCGAGCAGCGCCGGATGATGGCGAGCACATTGGCAGCTAATTCGAGCACGGTGCCACGCGCCAGTGGCAGATAGCGTGAGCAGGAAATAGCGCTGTTGGCGAGCAGACACCGCTACGATTGCAAGCCCCTACACCTACCCGGGCGAGCCCATGCTAAGGAGCCGTTGAGAGCATCTATCGGGCAAGCCGATCGAGGCGGCCGCCTCGCCGGCTTCGGCGCCGACCTCCGAAGCAAAGGGCAGGCTGTACTCCCGCCCGATCGGAAACCGCCTACCTCCCACGACGATCGCGTCGCCGCGAGCGTCGAGGGTCGATCCTAGCGGCAGGACCGGCGTCAGGACGGTGGAGCCGACGCGGACCTGAAGGCAGCCATCCTTCACGAAGAAGGTGCCATAATCCCGTGTGGCGTTCCGCAACCGGTTCGCGGCCTCCGGCAGCTCGGTCACGACCGTCACGCCCGAGCTTTGGCCAACCGCGAACGGCCATACCTTCTTCTCCCGGTCAGCGTTACAGGCGGCGAGCGCCCCTAACGCCAACATCATCGGGACCGCTCGGGCGCTCAAGGCACCAATAGCCCTTGGGTGGTGTGGATCAGGAAGGGAACCCTGTCGTTCACCCGATCGATCGGCATATATGAGAACGAACAAGCGCTCCCGGTGCAGGGACGCCCATAAGCGTCGGTGCTGCCTCCCTTGAGAATGCCATAGGCGACGATCTCGTACGAGCCGTTCGGGTATGAGAATACAGGCGCCCCGCTGTCGCCGCCGAAGGCGATCACCTGCTGGCTCGATCCGCTGACCTTCACGAAGCTCGAATAACTCACGCCTCGATCATCGGTGCCCGACACCGAGCTTGACTGGACGGTGCCGCAGGTGAAGCCGGTCGTCATGCCGCTCTTGCACACGGGCATTCCGATATAGTGGTTCGAGTTGTAGGACGACTGCTTGAGCGTACCCCGGGTGGTGAAATAGCCATCTCCATAGAAGCCCGGAACCGTGTTCACGTAGGACGGGTAATCGGTCACCGCCTTGGAGTTCTGGAAATAGACCCAGTACCCGGTGCTAAGGCCGACCACCGGATGATAACGGAAATCATAGAGGTCGCCATAACGCGTCTCCGTTGCGGCCGGCAGTTGCACCAGGTGGCTACCATCGGACCCGACCACGTAGGGCGGGTTCGTCCGGCAGTGGGCGGCGGTCAGGATCGAGTCCCGGCCGTTGCTGTCCCTTCCGGCGAAACCGTAACTACAGGTCGCGCGCCCGGTCGAGTCGACCAGCTCCCATCCGCCATAGACCGCATCGCCTGGCCGCACGTTGGTCTGGAAGGTTTGTAGAATCGGCCCCACCTCGACCTTCACGGCCGAGCGCAACGTCGGGGGGATCAAGCCCCGGGCCGTCTGAGCAGCCGCTTGGTCTTTCACCGTGACGACATAATTCTGGCTTCTCGGCTCGAAATACGTCTCGAAGGGAAGCTTGGCGGCGGTGATGGCCTTCAAGATCGCATCCAGGTCCTGCTGCGCCGCCGCGAGCGATTTGGTCGCGTTGCGCAGCTGCACATAGCGCCGCAGCTTCGCCGGAATCTGATCCAGGAACGCCTTGCGCTCGTCCTGGCCGGTGAATGCGACGATGATCTTGAACGTCGGCGTGTGCTCCACCCACAGGCCCGCGAAGCCGTCCGGATCGCTGGCGACCGCGACGTCCACGATTTGCTGGACATCGCGGAGGACGTCGACACGCTCTGCCGCCTCCGCGGCCGAGATACCGTATTGCTGGGCTAGGTACTCGACCTGGAGGTCCTTGCCCGACCCCTTGGAGTTTTGCGGTGTCGGGAGTGGGGGAGCCTTCATCTCCTGCGCCGCGAGCGGCGTGGTGCAGAGAAGGGCCGAAATGACGGTAAGCAACGTACGCATGCATTCTCCTGATGACGATCATCTACAGCATGGACGGCCCGACCGTTGCGGCGGACCACCCAAGCCCGACTCACCATGAGTGCGGAACAAAGGGTGAACGATTTAGAATCCTACATTGCAAGCCCTTTTTGCAGGTCCGACCTGCGCTTCTCTGAAACGAGGGCGTATGAGAGAGCCCGCCTCGCTGTCGGCGTAAAGCGGGCGGCGAGGCGGGCTTTTCCCAGAATTTGTTCCCAATTCACTTTTCCCGAAATGGCTCGACCTCGACGGGAAATCGAGAAAGGATCAGGCGGCTTCCAAGGTCGGGATACGCGCGATGATATCGGCATCCTTCACGGCCTGCACGCGCAGGTCGTAATTGCGCTGCATGTTCACCCACATTTCGGGCGTGGTGCCGGTGAGCTTGCCGATCCGAAGCGCCATAGTCGGGGTGACATCCTGCTTTTCAGCGAGGATATCGTAGAGGGTCTGCCGCGACACCTCGATCAGCCTGGCGATCTCCGCCTTGGGCTTGTTGAGCGCGGGCAGAATGTCCTCCCGCAGCAGCTCACCGGGGTGCATCGGGGCAAGGCCGGATACGAGCTGGTTCATCATCTGTCTCCTGTCCGGGCCGATCCCGGATCATCATGCGTCTCTGTGTAAGTCCTATGTGTAAACTAAAGCCTTACATGTCAAGCAATGACTGACAGATTTTTAGGAGGGGGGACACCCTCCTAGTGATAGTCCTCGATGTTCACGTCGATCGCATCGCCGTCATCCCAAGCCCATGTGACCCGGTAATTGCCGCTGGCATCGACCGCATATCGTTTGGGCTTGGTGCTCAACCCATGAAAGCGAAAGCCCGGAACATTCATGTCCTCGGGCTTCGTGGCAGCATCCAGCGTGAGCAGGATGCGGCGAACGCGGTTGTGGTTCTGGACGGGAAGTTTTGAGCCATCTCCCTTGGTGGCGAAGGCTTCGAGCGCCTTGCTGGTGTATGTTTTAATCATAGACACATTGTAAGGCATTTCCTGACATTTGTCAAGCATTACCTTACACTCTGCCGAAAACGATTCTTCGACAGCGACCCTACCGCCCGAACCCGATATCCGGCCCGTCACGTCCACGCTGACGGTCTAGCTCCTGCTCTCGCTGCCGATCGCGCCCACGCTGCCCCGATTGGTCCAGCTCAATCGCCGGCACCTGGTCGCGCTGGGGTGACTGGTCGAGCGCCGGCACCGCCCCGAACCCGCCCTCGCTGCTGGTCTGTAGCCCCGATCGCATCGCCCGCGCTGCGCCCTGGACCAAGCTGGACATGCCCTGCATCGCTAGATCGGCACGCTCGCGGAGTTGGTGGGACCACTCCCGTATCCGCTCCTGACCACGCTCGATGTAGAAGCCCAGCCCCCGCTTCTCCATGATCGCCTCGTTCATCTGCCCGCGCGGGGTAACGGCGTGCGGCTCCTTGCCGGCCGCGATCTGCTCGGCCGACGCGCGCCGCTCGATCGCGGCCGACGCATGGCCCATCTTCACGGTCGGTTCGATATCCAGCCCCTGACGCTCGTAACTGCGGTGATCGACCCGCTCGGCTACCTGGGCGTGTTCCAGCGCGCTGTTGACCATCCCGGCCCACCGCTCGCGGATCGCCTCCACCTCCACCGAGGCCGTCGAGCGCTCGTACGACCAGTCTCAGAACCGAAAACTTCCCGCACCGCCCGCGCCCTCGTCAAAGACGATAAGCATCCCGGCTACGGCCAAACGGGCAAGGCGGCCCTCAGGCCACGCTTACAGCTTGTCTTGCTCGCAATCAGCGTAGATTCCTGCTCACGCTTGGTGAGAACGGGCGACCGCGCGTGCTCGCGCTCAACGACGCTGTGCTCGCATTCAGCGTAGCTTGCTCGATATCGGTGCCCTCATGCTCACATTGGGGTCACGACACGAAAGTGAGTTTTGCGTACGCTAGGAGCGAACAGAACGTGTCCGTAAACCCGTTGCGCGCCGATCTTGTCCGGCAAGCCGTCAAAACCGTGCGCTGCCGGACACTCTGACGCTGACCGGCATACCAGCGTTTGACGGCGACGGCAGGAACCGCCCAAATCCTGCCGTTCAGTAAATCGTCTCGGCGTTTCGAAACCGGCCATTTGCCGTGCAGAAATATTCCCGCTTTCCCATGTACGACGGGCTGTTTTGAGAAAACTCAATCGGGAACAGATTTCGAGAAAGTAGCTCCCCTAGGCGCATCAAGAGAACGATCCTGCCCAGCTTTCTCGCTGCGCCTTCCCAATCGGGAATAGGCGGCGAGCAGACAGCATTATTGCGGAGCCGATCATACGTGTTAGGCGTGTACGCATGACCAATACATACATGGCACTGGCGCTATCGTTAGCAGGACAGTCTCTTGGCTATCCCGTTTATGTTCATGTCGAAGAGGGGGTATGCCATTTTCAAATCCAAGATATGGTCATGTCGAAAGAGCGAGAAGTTCGCGATTGGTTAAGAGAATTGCCAGATAAGCAACGGAAAATCGATTTGGTTTCAGACGACAAGCGGGCAGCTAGTTGCGTTCGTAAGGCTGAAGCGATCGTGCGGCGATCTGGGTTCTTCCATATCGCTGTGCGCCGAGGTACAATGAACGACTACCCAGATGGCTTGCGGCCGGGAAAGTAAAAGCGACATATCGAAGGCTGCCGCCGCAACGGGAGGGATAGTCACTTTCCCATTTCTCGATCCCATGCGAGACGGGATCGCTATGCTTTGGGGTGTCATTCCGCCCCCAACCGGACCCGGCTACCAGCGGCACGTTTTTCAACAGCCCCTAGGGTTTCCAAGAGATAGCACATTCATTTGTAAACAGCGGAAGAGCCGTGCCGACCGGTGTCGCCCGGCTCCTCTATTTCTAACGCCGCGGCGTCCGCTCAGTGGCGCGCTCGGCCTGCAAACAGAGTTGCCAAGGAATTTGAACAGCGGGACGCGTGGATTGTCGGCTGCGTAGCCAGCTGCGAGCGATTGGACGCAATGGAAGAGTGCGCAGTCGCGCCGAGGGGCGTGTGGCATTCGTTCACTTCAGATTGGAGGGGTGTTCGCCGGCCGTGCGTAATGGATGTGAGGACGGCGGAGGAATGACCATGGACATGGATTTAGACAGCGCGTTGCGCCGCCTTGGCGAGCAACCGCTTGATCCCCGGCTCGCTGAACTGGAAGGCGAAGTCATGCGACTGATCGCGGCGGAGCGCCGCGCGGGTGGCGTAGTGGCGCTGCGATCCGGCATGCTGGCAGCGCTAGGCGCAGTCGCCTTGGGAGTGGTGGGCGGCGGATTGTCGTCCACAGCGGCGACTGCGCAGGTGCCGACGCTAACACCCTTCGGGCCTGCCATGCCGCTAGCGCCTTCGACCTTGCTCGCGTTCCAGTGACGAGCGGCGCCCGGAGGGCGATGCTGATCGCCATCATCGCGTTCGTGGCGGCGGTCGCAGGCGTTTGGGCTGGACGTGAGTTGTTCCCGTCCCCGCCAAGCCCGGGCGTTGAGCTTCACAGCTTGCTCCACGACGGGCTCGAGCTAGACGAAGCTCAACGGACTAAGCTCCAGGCGCTGGAGTCTCACTTCGCCGTTCGAAGGCGTGCCTTGGAGCTGGAGCTCAGAGCCGACAACGCCCGGCTCGCCGCCGCCATCGAGGCCGAACATGGTAACGGGCCGCAGGTCGCGGCGGCCGTCGATCGTTCGCACGGCGCGATGGGTGAGCTCCAAAAGGAGACGTTGAACCATATGTTCGCGATGCGGCAGATCCTGCGGCCGGATCAGACGACGGCGTTCGACCGCGCGGTGGTGAAGGCGCTGACCGCAGACGCGCGGTGAGCCTCGATCTCGCGGCCTGCACGGACGGCGAACTCGCCGCCTTGACGCTCGGCGGACGTCAGGCTGCGTTCGCTGAGATCATGCGGCGGCACCAAAAACCGGTCTACCGCCTGATCCGCTCGCATATCGGCGACGCCGAAGAGGCGCTTGACCTCACTCAGGAATGCTTCGTGGCCGCCTTTCAGAACTTGCGAAAGTATGACGGAGAGCGACCGCTCGCTGCGTGGCTGACCCGCGTGGCGATCAACAAGAGCCGCGACTGGCACAGGCGGCGGCGCATACGCCAGATACTATCGTTCGCCTCTTCGCTGCCGCCCGAGACCATGGAGAGTGGGCGGGACGAGGCGCCAGGTGCCGACGCGGTAACCTTCGATCGCGCAGAGCTTGCGCGGCTTTCGCGCGCGGTGTCCGAGCTGCCGGCCACGCTCAAGGAGACGCTTTTGCTGCGGACCGTGGAAGGACTGTCCCAGGGGGAGACCGCGGCCGCGCTGGGGATCAGCGGCAAGGCCGTGGAGATGCGACTCCGGCGCGCGCGTGAAAGATTGTCGAAAAATCTCGACTTAGTGTGAGGGGATGGGCCGGTTCGCGCGTAGTGAAAGGTAAGGTCGGCGGCCCTCCCCCGGGTCGCCGGCCGCAAGCCATGAACTTGGAGCGAAGGAACGGCATGAGCCGCAAACTGAACCGGCGCGACGTAATGCGCGGAACCGCCGCGCTCGGCGGCACCTTGGCCATGTCGGCCTACTTGCCAGCTTGGGCGCAACCTGTGTCGCGCGGTATCGCCAAACCCCTGCCGACCGTGTCGGGCACAAACATCGCGCTGACCATCGACCGAATGAAGCTGGTCATGGACGGGATCACCACGCCCGCGATCGGGGTAAACGGCACGGTCCCGGCACCACTCGTCCGCCTCAAAGAGGGCCAGAAGGTCCGCCTTGCGGTGACCAACAACCTCGACGAAGATAGCTCGATCCACTGGCACGGGCTCATTCTGCCGTTCCAAATGGACGGCGTACCCGGGATCAGCTTCCCCGGCATCAAGGCGCGTTCGACCTTTGTGTACGAGTTCCCGATCTTGCAGTCCGGCACCTACTGGTATCACAGCCACTCGGGCGAGCAGGAGCAGGCAGGACTCTACGGACCCATCGTGATTGATCCGGCGGGTGCCGACCCAGTCGCGTTCGACCGCGAGCATGTGATCGTCCTCTCCGACCATAGCGAAATGACGGGCGAGGAAATCTTTCGCAAGCTCAAGCAGATGGGCGGCGCCTATTTCAACTATCAACGCCCGACGCTGAGTGGGCTGCTGGCCGGCCGCGAAATGCGCCTTAAGGATCGCCTCGATTGGGGGCAGATGCGGATGGACCCGGCGGACATCGCGGACGTCACTGGTTCGACCTACACCTTCCTGGTCAATGGCTTTGGACCTTACGACAACTGGACGGGTCTCTTCCGACCGGGCGAGCGGGTTCGGCTGCGCATCGTCAATGCCGCGGCGCAGACGAACTTCAACGTGCGCATCCCTGACCTGCCGATGACGGTGGTGCAGGCCGACGGCCAGAACGTCCGGCCGGTAACCGTGGACGAATTCCAGATCGGCGTCGCGGAAACCTTCGACGTGATCGTGACGCCCGAGGACCGCGCCTACAGCTTCGTTTCCGAGGCGATCGACCGATCCGGCATGGGGCGCGCGACACTGGCCCCGCGCGAGGGCATGATCGCCCCGGTCCCGCCGCTCCGCCCACGCACGTTGCTGACCATGACCGACATGGGCATGGACATGAGCGGCATGAGCGGGATGGAGGGGATGTCCGGTATGGCGGACGAGAACCCGGTCGCAAAGCGCGGGCCGGATCCCACGTTGATGCAGAATGCCTCGCGCAACCTGTGGAAGCTCACCGGGTGGAAAGAGCCCACCGATCACGGAACGAAGGCGATAGGCGCTGCGATGGCCAGCATGGCTGGGATGGGGGGCGACCAGATGAGCGGCGCTATGCCTGGGATGGACCATAGCCAAATGGCGGCGGGCGCTGCCGGGATGGCGGGCATGGACCATGGTCAGATGAGCAGCGGCGGCATGGCCGGGATGGATCATGGGTCAGGCGGCAGCATGGACATGAACATGCGCAACCCCAAGAACGCGCCCGGCGTCAAGATGGGGCCGGGAGTGCAGACCATCTCGCCGATGCCGAAGGACCGCACGGGCGAGCCGCCGCAGGGGCTGGAGGATGCGGATCATCGCGTGCTCACCTATCGCGACCTTGTCGCGCTGGACCGCAACCCGGACGTTCGCGCCCCGTCGCGTCAGTTGGAGATCCACCTCACGGGCAATATGGAGCGCTACATGTGGGGCTTTGACGGCCAGAAGATGAGCGACCCTGCCGACCCCATCCCGTTCCGCAAGGACGAGCGCGCGCGCGTTACCCTGGTCAATGACACGATGATGCCGCACCCCATCCATTTGCACGGCCACTTCTTCGAGTTGGTGACCGGACATGGCGACTTTGGGCCTCGCAAGCACACTGTGAATGTGGCGCCAGGCGGTAAGATGACATTCGACGTAACGGCCGATGCGCCCGGCGACTGGGCGTTCCACTGCCACAATCTCTATCACATGACCGCGGGGATGATGCGTGTCGTGACGGTTCGCCCGATGGGCGAGGAGAATCGCGATGCAGCCTAAGTTCCTCCTGATCGCCGGCGGCGCGGCGCTTGGCCTCGCAACGCCGGCGGCCGCGCAGATGGACCATTCCAACATGCCCGGCATGAAGATGCCGCCGCCAAAGGCGCCAGCGGTAAAAAAGCCTGCCGCCAAGAAGCCCTCAGCGACCAAGCCCGCCGTGCACAAGGAGTCCGCGAAGCCTGCCGCCAGGTCGACACCGCGCGCGAAGGCGGGATCGGGGGCCAAGCCTGCCGCAAGTCGGTCCGCCAAGCCTCCGGTCGGTGGACCGGCTGTTGCTGATCCTCACGCCGGTCATGACATGTCCGCCATGCCCGGTATGAATATGCCTGAAGCCAAACCTGATGCCAGTTCGGGGCACGACATGTCCGCGATGCCAGGTGCGTCCGGCGGCGCCAACCCCGCTGAGCCAGGTGCTATGCAAGGCATGGACCATGGATCGATGCCGGGAATGGGCCAAAGTTCGGGCGCGATGCAAGGCATGCCGGGACACGGCATGGGAAGCATGCCCTCAGCCACGGGCGCGGCGATGATCGGCACCAACCTTCAGGCCGGCACCGCTCCGCCGCCGCCCATCCCGACCGATCGGGCCGCGGACCAGGTCTACTCTGCCGCTGCTATGGCGCATTCGCAGCAGCATCTGCGGTCGATGCACGGCGGGCAGAATTTCTCCCAGGTCATATTCAATCTGGCTGAAGTCCAGATCCGGGACGGTCGCGATGGTTACCGGTGGGACGGCAGTGCCTGGTATGGGGGTGATATCAACCGGCTGGTGCTCAAGACCGAGGGCGAAGGGAATATCGGGGGAAGTCTGGAAGCGGCGGAGGTACAGGCGCTTTATTCGCGCGCCATTGGCCCATACACCGATATACAGCTTGGCGTCCGCTACGATTTCAAGCCCAACCCCTCGCGCGTCTATGCGTCGGTCGGCTTCGAAACGCTGGCACCCGGCTTCTTCGATGTCGAGGGCGCACTGTTCCTGTCCAACAAGGGCGACCTGCTGGGGCGCCTGGAAGGTTATTACGATCAGCGGATCACGCAGCGGCTGGTTCTTCAGCCACGCGCCGAACTCAACTTCGCCGCGCAGGACGTGCCGGAAATCGGCATCGGCTCAGGCCTTTCCACGGCCGAACTCGGTCTGCGTCTCCGCTACGAGATCAGGCGCGAGTTCGCGCCCTATGTGGGCATATCGTACGACCGCAGCTTCGGGGACACAGCCCGCTTCGCGCGCGCCGAAGGCCAGGGCGCGGCGTCGACCAGCCTCGTTCTGGGCATTCGCACATGGTTCTAAGGCCAACTAGTCTTGTTGCGTTGGCCAAGGCCAAGAAGGAGAAATCGATGTTCAAGGCAGTAACGCTTCTGGCTCTGGCCGCGATGTCGGCGAGCCCCGCTTTGGCTCAGCAGGGCATGGACCACTCGAAAATGCAAGGCATGAACCACGACAACATGCCTGGCATGAACACGCCCTTCATGCCCGCCGAAATGGCGATGCATGAAAAGATGATGAAGGCCAAGGGCGCTAATGCGAGCGAGACGTGGGTCCGCAAGATGATCGAGCATCACCGCGGTGCGATCGCCATGTCGCAGATCGTTCTCCGGGAGTCGCCCGATGCGAAGACCCGGCAAATGGCTCAGAAATCGATTGCCGAGCAGAACAAGAGCATCGGTGAACTCCAGGCGATGCTCCGGTCGATGGGCAAGCGTCCTCAGTAATAAGCCTCATTCCTCCCGCCCCCAGCGAGCAACGGGAGGAATGACCAAGGAGATTCTTCCATGAAGTCAGCGTTGCGATTTGCGCTTACTGCCGCAGCCTTGTTGGTTCCGGTTGCCGCCAGCGCGGCTACCCCGATCGTTATGCACCGCGACCCCGGCTGCGGCTGTTGCGCCAAGTGGGCGGCGCAGGTGCAGCAGCAGCTCGGCCGGCAGGTGCGCGTCGTCGATGATTCTAACCGCCCGGCGCTGCAGAAGCGCGCGGGCGTTCCCGCGGACCTCTCGTCCTGCCACACCGCGATCGCCGATGGCATGGCTTTCGAGGGCCACGTGCCGATCGCCGACATGAAGCGGGCTCTTGCGACCCGGCCCAAGGGCGTGCGGGGCCTGGCGGTCGGCGGTATGCCGCTCGGCTCGCCGGGAATGGAAGTGCCGGGCGTCAAGGCGCAGGCCTATGACGTGGTCGCCTTCGGCACCGGCGGACGCCGCTTGTTCGCCCGCCACGGCAGCTGATCGGCGATTTTTCTGGTTAGGGCCGGCAGGACGCGCCTGCCGCTGCCAGCGTGACTCCTCCATCCAGTTCGCGTCGAAGCAGACGAAAAGTCTCACGGAAAGAGCTAGTGGGCGGGTGAGGGGAGAAGGCCGGGCGTGCGTAAACGGGAATGGATGAACACGGATCAAGGGGTCAGGTGATGGGCGGCAAACGAGGCGGGACCTTCGCTATACTTCTTGCGGTTGCAATATCAGTCAGCACGTCGGCATCGGCGCACGAAGATCACAATGCGCTCGGGGCGGGTCCCGGGCCGGTCGCTAACAGCGCAGCCGAGACGCAGAAAGCAGATGGGGCGGACGCTGGCGACGGCCACATGGGCATGGGCTCTATGTCGACTGTGGACATGAACATGGGTGGCCGCGACATCGCCGGCGACGACATGGACATGGGCGGCATGCACGAGGAGACCGCCAACAAGAACAAGAGTTTCGGCGAACGGCTTGTGAGCTGGCTGGGCCGGCTGCACACCATGGTCATTCATTTTCCCATCGCCATGTTCATCGGCGCGTTCGGGTTAGAGCTGTTCGGGTTATGGCGCCGCAACCGGGACTATCAGCATGTCGCACACATAATGCTGGTGGTCGGCGCGCTGGGAGCGATCGCAGCGGCGTTCCTGGGCTGGTTCGCAGGCGGGTTCTACCTGACCGACCGCAACCCTATCCTGATGACGCATCGCTGGCTCGGAACATCGATCGCGGTCTTCGGCGTCGTGCTGGCTTGGATGGCAGCCCGCCACCGCAAGGGTCCCGAGCGGTCGCGGTCGTTGTATTGGGTGGTGCTTGGCCTGATGACGCTCGCGATCTCAATTCAGGGGTTCCTCGGCGGAACCTTCATGCATGGCGGAATAAACCACTTGGCGTTCTGAGGGGCCCGACGCTTAGTAGCCGCTCGCGTGTTGGCGCGGTTCGAAGGAGAATGCGGCAGCGCCGACCTTCGTGCCGTAGGATGCCGCCAGCGATCCCGGCTCCGCTCGGGCGTGTCGAGGAACCCCGACCCTGATAATAGCACACTGTCTCGATGCACTCGCGCGCGAGCCACGGGATCGTGGTACGGGATCATCGAACGGAGAAAGGCCGTGTCGCCGATCGTCGTGTGGATACGAATAAGCGCGAAGCAGCCGAAGAAGATGACAAGCGAGCCGGCGATCAGCGCTTTGTTGGCGGTGTTCGCTCGTCGCACCGCCAATGGCTCCCGCTACGTCGGCGGTACGCTCCGAGCGGAATACAGCCCGGCGAGGGCGGATGACAATCCACTGTCGCGGTCGCGCAACAGGTTATGAATTGCGGTCGCAGCGATCGCCGCTTGTCCGGCTGCGACGCTGATCTGATCGAGCCCTTCCACGACGTCGCCGACTGCGTAGAGACCCTTAACCGAGGTTTGTTGGTGGGCATTGGTTAGCACGCACCCGGATTCGCTGAGCTGTGCTCCGAGCAAAGCGGCAAGCCGCGTCCGAGGTGATGAGCCGAGTGCGGGGTAAAGCGTGTCGAATTGTAGCTCCAAGCCATTGGCCAGCCTCACCTCGACACACTCGCCAAGACGCAACTGCCCGACAGGCGAGGGGGCGACATCAATGCCCTGCTGGTCCAGCTTGGCAAGTTCGGTCGGCCCAAGATCGAGCGAGCGTTCGGCCAGAAGCGTGACCTTGGCCCCATAAGCCCTCAGGAATTCGGCTTCTTCAGCACCATGACCATCGCCGCCGAGCACCGCCACGTTCATGCGCCGGGCCTCATAACCATCGCAGATCGGGCAATAGCGGAGAAGCCCACGCGCCACGCCGATGTCATGCATCGCATCAGGCATCTCGGGACGCCGGTTGACGACGCCCGTCGCAAGGACAACGGTCCGCGCATACAGGACGTTCAGTTCGCAGCTTGCCGAGAAGTGGTCGCCTGACGCGACGATTGCGTCAATCTCACCTCTCTGGACCGTACCGCCATATTCGCGCAGCTGAGCCTGCAAACGGGCAAGAAACGTGACGCCGGAAATGCCGCCGGGAAATCCTGGCAGGTTGTGCGAGCGCGGGATGGACGCGGCGCGCCCTGCCGCCGCATCGTAGACGACGCAGCTCCTGAGAAACCGCGACAGATAGATCGCGGTCATGAGGCCCGCTGGACCACCGCCCACTATCAGACAGTCGATGACCTCCTCAGGATCTCCAGTCCAGCCCTGATCGGTCAACCGCAACCTCATCATTACCCCGCGCATGCGCCTATCAGGCCCGCGGCCACAGTTGGTTTAAGGGGAGACGCAGTGAAAAAGCGCTCCATGCTCCCTTCTGAATACGCGCTGCCACCGCCGACCCCTCATCGAGAGCGGTGCGTCGGCACGAAAAAAGATCGTGAGGGGTGACCCGTCCAGCTGCGTAATACAGGTGAGCCCAATTGAAATGGAGATTACCTACAATGCGCCGCTTGTTCATCACGACTGCCGCCGCCGCCCTGTTCTTCGTAGGCGGCGTGGCGAACGCGCATCCGAAGCTGGTGTCCGCCAGTCCCGCTGCCAACGCGGCGGTCGCGACCCCCGAGAAGATCAGCCTCCAGTTCAGCGAGAAGCTCGTGCCGGCTTTCTCTAAGGCCGACCTTACCATGGCCGCGATGCCTGGCATGGCGGCCATGAAAATGCCCAGCAGCGCCGCAGTCGGCGCCGATGGCCGGACGCTCACCATCACCCCGAAGCAGCGTCTCCCGCGTGGACGCTACAGCGTCGACTGGCAGGTCGTCTCTGGCGACACACATAAAATCACCGGCAGCTACAATTTCACGGTGAAGTGAGCGAATGCTCGACTGGCCGACCGTCGCCATCCGCTTGGCGTTGTACCTGGTCCTGGCGGCGCTGTTCGGCCTGTCGGCCTTCAGCCTCTACGGCCTTCGCCTTGGCGAGCGCGATGATGCAATCGCGCTGCGGCCTTGGCTCACGGCAAGCGCGGCGCTCGGGTTGCTTCTCTCGGCCGCTGGCCTGATCCTCATGGCCTCGGCGATGGCCGGATCTCCGTTCTGGCCGATCGATCAGGCTGCTGCGGCCGCGCTGCTCGGAGGGTCGGCGGTTGGCACCGCCTGGAAGGTGCGTATGGTGGCGCTCGTCATCGCCGGCGGTGCAGCCCTGCTGGCGCGAGGCAGAGCATCATGGCTGGCTATGGCCATGATTGCGGCAGCCGCGGCATTGGCGACACTCGCGTGGAACGGGCATGGTGCCGCGAGCGAGGGAAGCACGGGATGGCTTCACCTCACTGCGGACATCCTCCATCTCCTTGCTGCCGGTCTGTGGGTCGGGGCGCTGTTCGGATTGCTTCTCCTGATGGCGCGGCGCGCCGAGGAGATCGATGCTGCGCACCTTCGGCTGACCCATCGCGCCCTGCACGGGTTTGGCTCCGTTGGTACGCTCGTTGTTGTTACCCTGGTGGTAACTGGTTTGATCAATAGTTGGCTGCTCGTCGGGCCGACCAATTTTATGGCTCTGGGAACGACACTTTACGGCCTGTTGCTGCTCGCCAAGCTAGCCCTGTTCGCCGGGATGCTGGGGCTCGCTTCGCTCAATCGGTTTCGCCTCACGCCGGCCTTTGAGCGCTCGATTGCCATGAACGACCATGGCGGGGCGCTTACGGCGCTGCGGGTCAGCCTTGCGGTCGAGACAGCCTGCGTGATCGGCATCCTGGCGCTCGTGGCATGGCTAGGCACCCTCGCGCCACCCGCGTCGGGCATGTAAGCGCTATGGACCAACCGTCCACGCAAGCGCCGCTCAGGCCTTCCACCTTCTTTTACCCACTTACGCGGCTTAACCCTCGCCTCCCAAGACACCCCCCGCTTGGACTGAGCTTACGTGTCCGACGCCCTAAGTCGCCCCCAGGCGCTTGCGGGAAGGCCGCGTCGCGCTGCAAAGCTGGGCGTGCGAGAGGGTTGGTCCGGGTGGGCCTGTCAGTGTTTTCAGAGATGAATGAACAAGGGTGGCAAAGTCATGAACGATGGCAAACGCAGTGAAGCCGGCAGCGGCCAGGGTGGCGAAGTCGTCCTCATCACGGGCGCGAGCGGCTTCATCGCGGCCGCGTTGATCGCCAAGCTTAGCGAGCGCTATAGGGTCGTCGGCCTCGATCGCGCTGGTCCTCCCGATCCGCCGCCGCCCGCCGCAGCAGTCGACTTCGATCTCGGCTCTGACGAGGCAGTGCGCGCTGCACTTGATGAGGTTCGTGCCCGCTATGGCAACCGCATCGCCTCGGTGATCCATCTCGCCGCCTATTACGATATTACGGGCGATGCCAATCCGCTTTATGACAAGGTCACCGTGCAGGGCACCCGCCGGCTGATTGACGGGCTGCAATCGTTCGAAGTCGGACAATTCGTCTTCGCCAGCACGATGCTCGTTCATAAGCCGACCCCCACACCCTACGAGCGCATCAACGAGGACTCGCCGATCGGCGCGTCCTGGGCCTATCCGCAGTCCAAGGTCGACGCCGAGACATTGCTGCATGAGCGCCACGGAAACATCCCCGTCGTTTATATGCGCGCCGCCGGAGTTTACGACGACGACGGACGCTCGGCTTTTCTCGCGCAGCAGATATCGCAGATTTACGAGCACCGCCTGATCTCGCACTTTTATCCCGGCATGCTGTGTGCGGCGCAGTCATCGGTGCACCGCGACGACTTGGCTGACGCCGTGCTGCGTCTGGTCGATCGGCGGCACGAACTGCCGTCAGAACTGCCGCTGCTCATCGGCGAGCCCGACGCACCCGGCTATGCCGAGATCCAGGACATCGTCGGCGAGGCGCTCCACGGCGAGGGCTGGAAGACGATCCGGATTCCGCAGCCGCTCGCGAAAGCCGGGATCATCCTGCAGAACGAAGCGCTCGGCAGCGACGACTTCATCCAGCCCTGGATGATCGACAGCAGCAACGACCACTATATCCTCGATATTTCACGCGCCCGCTTCCTGCTCGGTTGGGAACCGAAGCATCGCCTCCGGGACACGCTGCCGACGATCGTCGCCGCGCTGAAGCGCCACCCGCGGGCCTGGTATCGGAACAACAAGCTTAACGAGAATCTGGTTGCCTGGCACGATAAGCTAAAGGCCGAACCTGTAGCGCCGGGCCAACAACCCGCAGCGGCAGGCGGTGGAATGGCCGGTATGGATCACGGGGCTGCGGACCATAGCAGCATGGACCATGCTGCCATGGGGCACCGACCTGGCGCGGCGGACATGGCGATGACCGGTCACGGTGCACACGGCGATCACATGGCCATAATGGACCGCGACGAGCGCCGTGCGCGCTGGGCTCTTTACGCAAACATCGGTCTTGGGCTGTGGCTCGCCTCCAGCCCGCTTATCTACGACTCCGTGACCACTCACAGTGTCGGCGAGGCGGCGCGCTTCGTAACTATTGATCGCGGGCTGCCGTCGATCGAGTGGCGGGCGAACGCGCTGGCCATCAGCGATGTCGTCAGCGGCCTCGCCATCGTGCTGTTCGGCGCGCTGTCGCTCGTTCCGCGCACCAAGACATGGGCGCAGTGGGCGGTCGCGTTCGTCGGCATCTGGCTGTTCTTCGCCCCGCTGATCTTCTGGAGCCCGAGCGCCGCTCAGTACAACAACAACCTGCTCATCGGCTCGGCCGTGATCGCCCTGTCGGTGCTCGTGCCGATGATGCCGGGCATGAGCATGGCGGGCATGATGGACCCCAAGAACATCCCGCCCGGCTGGACCTATTCGCCATCCACCGACGCACAGCGGCTGCCGATCGTCGCCATGGGTCTGATCGGCCTTCTCACCTCGCGCATCCTCACCGCCTACCAACTGGGGCATATTGACGGCGTTTGGGAGCCGTTTTTCGCCGGCTCCCTGAGCGATCCACGCAACGGCACCGAGGAGATCATCACCTCGGACATGTCCAAGGCCTGGCCGATTCCCGATGGTGGGCTCGGCACGGTCAGCTATGTCCTCGAGATCCTGATGGCGGTAATGGGCACCCGCGACCGCTGGCGGACCATGCCGTGGATGGTGACCTTCTTCGGCATCCTTGTCATCCCGCTCGGCGTCATCAGCATCTATTTCATCATCAGTCAGCCCATCGTCATCGGCACGTGGAGCACGCTGGCGCTGATCGCCGCGCTCGCCATGCTGATCATGATCCCGTTCGCGCTCGACGAGGTGATTGCGATGGGTCAGTTCCTTCTCTGGGCGCGCCGGCAAGGCAAACCGCTGATCCGCACCTTCTTCCAAGGCGACGCGATCGCGGCCGGCGGAGAGGACACCTCGGACGCGATGGCCTCGCCAAGCACCTTCTGGGCGGACGCGAAGAAGGGTCTGACCCTGCCATGGACGCTGACTGCGAGCATCGTCATCGGCGTCCTGCTGATGCTCACCCGGGTATTGTTCGGCACGGAAGGCGGGATGGCGAACAGCGATCACGTTGTGGGTGCGCTGGTCATCACGGTCGCGATCATCGCCACAGCGGAGGTTGCCCGCGTGCTGCGGCTGATCAATGTCGCGTTCGGAGCCTGGCTCGTGGCCGCGCCTTTCCTCCTGGACGGCGTTGGTCACCTTGGTGCCGTGGCCTCGGTCGTAGCGGGCATTGCGCTCGTCGGCCTCAGCTTTCCAAGGGGGAAGCGCAGCGCCGAGCATTATGCAGGCTGGGACAAGTACGTGATCTGAAAGTATCCTCGATCACTGCTGGCTCCATTGCGGACCTTGATCGCGCATCGCACCGTCTCGCGTGCCTTCGTCGCCGCTTTCTTGCGTCGTTCAATCGGGACCGGTTCACGGTCACGATCTGTCGCCGGCGACGATCGCCCGTTGACGCGGCGATGTTCATCATCGGCTGCCTTGGTGATCGCGCCCTCCGCCCAATACTGCTAATGAGAGCTGTTCGCATAGTGCGCGACGAGTAAAGCTTGGAGACGATCACCCATATGCTGTCACTTCGGGTCGCGCTGATTAAGCCTGCACTCGCGCTGGTCGCGTCGCTTATGCTGCTGTTGATTCCCGCTGCGGCGACGGCCGATCCCGGCGACGTGCAAACCGCTTGGCGTCTGCTCGATTATATGGCGGTCGATTATGGCGGTGCGGTCGCCAACGGCGCGGTCACAAGTGCGTCCGAATACGCGGAGATGACGGAGTTCGCCGCAGGCGTGTCCACCCGCCTGCGCGCGCTCCCTGCGACACCTGAGCGGCAATCCCTGATCCAACGGGCTTCGCAGCTCCAAGGCGTGATTGCCCGCAAGGGCTCGGCCCAACAGGTCGCGGCGCTCGCCTACGGGCTCGCCGCCGATCTGCTCAAGGCCTATCCGGTTCCGCTCGCCCCGGACAAGACACCGGACATCTCCACAGCAGGAGCGGTTTTTCGACAATCCTGCGCGTCCTGCCACGGCATGACAGGCAACGGGCACGGTCCCGACGCCGCCAAGCTCGACCCGCCACCGATCGCCTTTACTGATGCCGAGCGAGCGCGCCAGCGCAGCGTGTTCGCGCTCTATCAGGTGATAAGCCAAGGCATCGACGGAACCGCGATGCAGAGCTTCGTCGATCTGTCTAGCGATCAGCGCTGGGCGCTCGCGTTCCGCTCCGGCAGCTTCGCCTCCACCGACGCACAAGCGGTCGAGGGTGAGCGGCTGTGGAAGTCGGACGCGAGCTTGCGGGCACGAATTCCCGACCTGAAAACCCTGGTCGCGCTCACCCCCGCCGCGCTTGCGGGCAGCATCGGGCAGGTGAAAGCCGACGCGGTGCTCGCCTATCTGCGTCGCCACCCCGATCAGGTGATGCAACAAGCCCCAAGCCCGCTCGCCGTGGCGCGCGCCAAGCTTGCGCAAAGCCTCGCCGCGTTCCAGCGCGGCGACCGGCGCGCTGCAAAGGAACTGGCGCTGTCCGCCTACCTCGACGGGTTCGAGCCGATCGAACCGACGCTCTCGGCGCGCGACCCGAACCTCATGTCCCGGATCGAAGGCGCGATGGGAGAATATCGCGCCGCTGTGGAGAGCAGCACGTCAGCCGATGACGTGACCGAACGAGTGGCAGTGCTGGGCGGCCTGTTCGATGATGCCGAGGCCGCGCTCGCGCCCGACGCCGCGACGCAGGCGTCCACCTTCTTGGGAGCCTTCACGATCCTGCTGCGCGAAGGGCTGGAAGCTCTCTTGATCGTGGTGGCCATGATTGCGTTCCTCCGCAAAGCGGAGCGGCCGGAAGCCATGCGCTATGTGCATGGTGGCTGGGTCGGCGCGCTCGTCGCCGGCGGGATTACCTGGGCGGTTGCCACCTATGCGATCGGTATAAGCGGCGCGAGCCGGGAACTGACGGAAGGGTTCGGCTCGCTGTTCGCGGCCGTGGTCCTGCTCTCGGTCGGAATCTGGATGCACGGCAAGGCACAAGCTGATCAATGGCAACGCTATATCCGCGAGAAAATGTCACGGGCGCTATCGGGCGGGTCGGGATGGTTCCTGTTCGGGCTCGCATTCCTGGTTGTCTATCGGGAGGTATTCGAGACGATCCTTTTCTACGCCGCGCTCTCGACACAGGGGAACACCGCGATGCTGCTGGCCGGGGCCGGCGCAGCGATCAGCCTTCTCGCCGTCATCGCCTGGGCAATGCTCCGCTACAGCCGGACGCTGCCGATTACGCAGTTCTTCCGCTACAGCTCATGGCTGATGGCCGCTCTGACGGTCGTGCTGGCCGGTAAGGGAGTCGCTGCTCTCCAAGAGGCGGGGATCATCGACATAGCGCCGCTCGCCAGCGTGCCACGTATCTCGATGTTGGGCCTGTTCCCGACATTTCAGTCGGTGCTGGCACAACTCCTGATGCTTGCCGCGATCATGATCGGGTTCGCCTGGAACCGCCGCGCCAAGCCGCGGACGGGCGGGCCGCTAGCCTAGCGGCAGGGCAGGTGACGCCCCTCTCTAAAGCGTTGCTGCCAACCCTGACCGTGCATCGCACCGTCTCACGCGCCTTGGCTCGCAATGTAACGGGAGGGCGGCGGGGAAAGCGCCGCCCTCGGGCCATTTACGCGGCCATCTTGTCGCAAGCGTCGGCGCACTTGCGACACGCGGCGACGCAATCCTCCATGCCGTCCAGCCCTTCGCAGCTCGACGCGCACGCCCGGCAAATCTCGGCGCACTCGCGGCAGATATGCCGGTGGTGCTCGGACTTGCGCGCCATGAAGTCGATCGCGACACTGCAAATCTGAGCACAGTCCAGCATCAGCTTCATGTGCTGAGGCTCGACGTGTCGCCCGCCCGCCTCCAGGCAGTGATTCATCGCCATGTGAAGGCAGGTGATGTGGCATTCATGGCAGGCGTCCATGCACGCCTTCATCTCGGGATCGATCTGATGCATTGTCTTTCCTTCCATATGCGCCCCCCTCCCCTTGTATATACGCGGTTCTTGGCGCTTTCCCTCGCCGGGGTCGGGACTTCACCGTCCTTGCGGCTCGGACCATGGTCCAAGGTCAACCCTTTTCTTTAGCGCAACGCAGACTCACATGTTCCACTCCGATCGCAAGATCGTCCAGGATCGGGCAATCCGGTCGATCTCCGCCCGCGCAGCGACGCGCCAGATCTTCGAGCGACTTGCGCATCGCTCGGAGCTCGTGCTCCTTGCGCTCCATCTCCGCGGCTCGTGCAAGCGCGAGGGCCTTGACCTCACCACTCGCCCGATCGCCGTCCTGCCACAGCGCGACGAGCTGGCCGATCTCCGAAATTGGAAAGCCCAGATCGCGTGCGCGGCCGATGAAGCGCAACATGTGGACTTCGCGTTCGTCATAGTCGCGGTAGCCGGAATCACGCCGCGTGGCCTTCGGAATGAGGCCGATCGCCTCATAATGGCGGATCATCCGCTGGCTGACGCCCGAAGCTTTGGCCGCCTGTCCTATATTCACGTATCGCCTCCTCAAGCCGCTGTCGGACGCCAACGGCGAAGCGTCAGAGCATTGGCGACGACGCTGACACTCGACAGCGCCATCGCCGCGCCGGCGATCACCGGGCTTAGATACCCGAACGCTGCCAGCGGGATGCCGACCAGGTTGTAGATGAACGCCCAGAACAGCCCCTGGCGGATCTTGGAATATGTCCGTTTGGAGATGTCGATCGCGTCCGCGACCAGGCGCGGATCGCCCCGCATCAGCGTGATGCCCGCTGCGTGCATCGCAACGTCTGTTCCGGTTGACATGGCGATGCCGACATCTGCTGCAGCGAGGGCAGGGGCGTCGTTGACGCCGTCCCCGACCATCGCGACCGTGCGGTCCCCGCCCCGCAATGCTGCTACCGCATCCGACTTTCCTTCCGGCAGGACATTGGCAACGAAATCGTCGATGCCGAGCTTGGCCGCCGCTGCGCGGGCGCTTCCCGCATTGTCTCCGGTCAGCATCACGCTGCGTATGCCACGGCCATGCAGCGCCGCCACGGCAGCAGCGGCGGAAGCCTTGACCTCGTCGCCGAACGCCAGAAGGCCGAGAAGGCGGCGTTCGGGCGCGCGTTCCGCGACCCAGGAGACCGTCCGTCCCTCGGCTTCCAGCCTGGCCGCCTCACTCGCCAGCGGTGTCATCACGATAGCTTCGTCGTCCATCAAGCGCGTGCTGCCGAGGATCAGGTTGCGGCCGTTGACGTCTGCAGCAACCCCGCGGCCGGGCAGGCCGCGCATCCCGTTGGCGCGGGCGGGTTCGACGCCTTCCGAGCTGGCCCACGCCAAGACGGCCCGGGCGAGCGGATGCTCGCTTCCAGCCTGAAGCGCCGCGGCGAGCGCGATCAGCTCGGCGCGTTGGGCCCCCTCGGCCGGCAGTGCGGCCAGCAGCGAGGGCTTGCCCTCGGTCAGCGTGCCGGTCTTGTCGAACGCGACGATGTTGATGCGGTGCGCGGTCTCCAGCGCCTCCGCGTCCTTGATGAGGACACCGGCCCGCGCGGCAACGCCCGTGCCGGCCATGATCGCGGTCGGCGTGGCCAGGCCGAGCGCGCACGGACAGGCGATGACGAGCACCGCGACCGCGTTCAGGATCGCGACTTCCACTCCGGCGCCGGCGATCAGCCAGCCGGCGAGGGTCAGCGCGGCTATGACGAGGACGATTGGCACGAACACGGCGCTGACCTTGTCGACGAGCCGCTGGATCGGAGCCTTGGCGCCCTGCGCGCTTTCGACAAGGCGCACGATGCGAGCGAGGGTGGTCTCAGCCCCCACCGCCGTCGTCTCGACCAGGATGAGGCCGTCCGCGTTGATCGATCCGCCGGTCACTGGGTCTCCAGCGGCCTTGGCGACCGGAAGGCTCTCTCCGGTGAGCATGGATTCATCGACATGGGTTGCTCCCTCGATCAGTCGTCCATCGACGGGGATGCGCTCGCCGGGCCGGACGCGGACGCGGTCACCCGAGCGCACCTCCGCCAGGGCAATCTCTCGTTCGCTGCCGTCGGTGCCGACAACGCGAGCCTGGTCGGGCCGCAGCGCCATCAGCGCGCGGATCGCCTCTCCGGTCTGACGCTTGGCGCGGCCTTCGAGCCATTTGCCGAGCAGGATAAGGGTGATGACGACGGCCGAAGCCTCGAAGTAATAATGCGCATCCATGCCGTGCATCGGCGCGAACAGCAGCTGGTAGAGGCTGAGCCCGTAGGCGGCCGATGTGCCGATCGCGACCAACAGGTCCATGTTGCCGGTTCGGGCGCGCGCGGCCTTCCAACCCGCGCGATAGAAGCGCGCGCCCAGCCAGAACTGCACGGGCGTCGCGAGCAGCAGCTGGATCCAGCCCGGCACCGCCACCTCGATACCGAACGGGGCCAGCAGCATCGGAACGACCAGCGGCAGCGACAGCGCCGCGGCGATCAGCACGTGGCGGAGCTCTCTTGTTGCGGCTGCGTCGCGGCGGGCGTCCTCGGCGCTTCGTTCCGCCTCCGCCGATCCGGTGCGCGCGAATGCGGTGTAACCAGCGCTTTCGACGGCCTCGACCAAGACATAAGTGGGGACGCCACCCACCGTTTCGATCCGCGCCGTCTCGGCTGCCAGGTTGACACTCGCGGAGCGGACGCCGGGCACTTTCAGCAGCGCCTTCTCGACCCGGCCGACACATGAGGCGCAGGTCATGCCCGTGATCGTCAACTCGGTCGTTTGCGTCAACGGGGTGTAGCCCGCCGCAAGAACCGCATCGGCTACGGCAGCGACATCGGATCGTCCATCGACGAACTCGACGTTCGCGCGCTCCGTCGCGAGATTGACCGAGACGCCGGCGACGCCCGGCACCCCGGCGATGGCGCGCTCCACCCGCCCGACACACGTCGCGCAGGTCATGCCATCGATGGCCAGCGACAGCCTGTCTTCGCTTCTCGCCTGTGTCTGCATTGGCAGCTGCGCCGGGGCGCTCATGGTCGTCTCCACTACTGAGTCGATGGCCTTATCGTCCCTCACATCGTGTCAAGGTCAACAGCTAAATACACCCCTTGACCCTGACACAGTGTCAAACCCCACATCTGCTTCATCCACCTCATGGAAGAACGAAGATGATCGATTTCAAAGTTCAGGGAATGACCTGCGGAGGCTGTGCGCGCGGTGTGACCAGCGCGCTTCAGCGCGTCGATGCCAAGGCCGTCGTCAACGTCGACTTGGCGAGCAAGACCGTTTCGGTAAGCTCGACGGCCGATGTACAGCAACTCAAGCGGGCCATAGAGAAGGCCGGCTTCGCGGTGACGCAATAGAGAGCCCTATTTTGCCTGAGGGCTTTCGGGGCGGGCGCGTAAAAGGATTGTGCGTTGATCCGCACGCGCCCGCCTCGCGATCATAAGTGCACCGGCCTGAAACGGTCATGACACCGGCTGAAGCCTCAAAAGTCCGCGTTGTTACTTTATGGGGCGGGCGCGACCTTGACGGTGCATCGCACCGTCTCACGGGCTTTCGCAGCAGCTTCTACGCACCTTTCAATCGCTTCGCGATTAACCGTCACGATTCTGTCGGCCGCGACGATCCCACGGAACGCGGTCGGGCTGGCGCTCTGCATTAGGCGCTGCCCTGCTTCCCAACGTGGTAGGCCGAGCGTTCACGCCGCGATGCGCTGCGCCATCTGCTTGGGCGTCATCGCCATGACCGGGGCTTTGGAAAGAATATGGACAACATGGTCGATGCGGCCGGTCGCCGTGTCCACGCCCTGCTGAAGCACGCCAAGCGCCTTGCTGTAGTCGGGCACGTTGATCGCGCGGCGCGCTCGGCCGCCAAGCCCTCCACGGCACGGCGTAGCAATGCCAGCTCACGGTCCTGACCTTCTATCGCGGCACGCAACCGGTCGAACGCGCGGGCCTGGTCCTGCTCGGGCCGGGCATGGTCGCCCGCCATGTCCCTTGCCCCGATCACGCGACAGGGCGCGGACGAGCTGGCGCTGGTCGGCGAAGTCGCGCGGCCGTAATGGAGATGCACGTCGTCGCGATGCCGCGACATGCCGACATAGGCGCTGTGCCGGTCCATGCCGGGGGTGGCGAGGACAGGGGCGCGATCGACCGTCACCCCCTGCGATTTATGGATGGTGGCGGCATAGCCATGATCGACATGGGCATAATCCTTGGTGTCGAACGCGACACCGCGCCCGTCATCGAGGCGCACCGCCATGCCCTCGGGCGATACCCGCTCGATCGGGCGAGCGTGCCGTTCTTGACCCCCATGCCCCGTTCGTTGCGAAGGAACATGATGCGGTCGCCGGTCGCGAACTGGCGTGTCCCCCGCTCGGCCTTCACCGTCACGTCGCCGCCAAGGTCGTCCGACGAACGCCCAGCGCCAGCGCGGCGATCAGGTAGCGCATACAGATCTTGGTCGAAGCATCGTTGGCGGTCCCGTCCGATTGGAGCGGGACCATGCGGTTATTGAGCAGGCTTGCCCATTTTGCGGAGCATCGCATTCAGGGTCGCGATTTCGCGGTTCTGGCTTGTGATGGCTTTCTGCGCCTCGCCCCGGACCTCTGCATTCTGGGAACTGCGAAGCGCGATCTGCGACATCGCGACCGCACCGCGGTGATGCTCGATCATCTTGCGAATCCACGTCTCGCCGGCATCGGCTCCCTTCGCCGCCATCATCTTCTGGTGCATGTCCATCTCGGCCGGGCCGTAGGGGTTGGCCGCGGTTGGCTGCATCATCTTGGAATGATCCATGCCTTGATGGTTCATGCCCTGATGCCCCGCCTGCTGGGCTAGGGCCGGGGTAGCGAGCAAGGCAAGGGTCGCCAGCACGGGTACAATACGCAGCTCGATCTCCTCGGGTCGTGTCAATTTTCTACGCGCCGGAAGCGCGCCCCCCTCATCCGCCGAAGCGATAATCGTTGGGTGGCTTGTCCTATCAGTCGCGCTTCGGTTCAAAGCCGGGGAAGAATGGCCTTCATCTGATCGATCTCGCGGCGCTGCCCCTTGATGATTTCGCCGCATAGCGCTTTCAACTCGGGATCACGGAGCGACGCCTCTTGGCACATCAGGATCGCGCCCGAGTGATGCGGAATCATCGACCGCGTGAACGCCCGGTCTCCGATCGTCGTCTGCGTCCGGATCAGCGCGTAGCTGCCGAGGAAGACCGCGATCGAGCCGATAATTAGTGCGCTGTTCGCCGCCCTGGAAGGAAACATATGGCGCATGGCGAGGATCATCGCGACTACCATCGGCGCGACCATCATCAGCGTCATATAGAACATATTCAGGTTGTTGTAGAAGCTGCCTAAACTGTCGATCATCACGAACATAACGAAATACATGATGATGCCGCTGACGACGGTCTGCACCGCCAAGCTCACATATGCGTTCTTCATCATCGCTACTCTCCCGTGTTGATGCCGCCCGCCCGCATAAGTGCGCCGCGCCGTGTCGCGCGTCGCCGGACAGTAAGCGTGGGCAGCAGACCGCCTTGCTATTGAGTGCGGCTCTTTTGGTAGGCGAGTTTGCCGGCGTGGCGGCGGATGGCGATGGCGGCGACGGCGCGGCGGGTGAAGCGTTCGTCGATGTCGTCGGCGTTGTAGGGGCCGCCATACCATTCACGTAAGCGGTCGTGTTCTTCGTGGCCGGGGTCGGCCATGGCATCGAGGAACATCTCGAACCCGGGCAAGCCGCCGACA
>NNBT01002074.1_pt1 | contig 56441 bp, 51 predicted proteins | sample 1173831 | NCBI WGS metagenome assembly NNBT01 (sample SAMN07173936, study PRJNA388173) | plant metagenome | isolation source: symbiotic tissue sample KVJ10 | place: Norway: Troms, Kvaloya island | reverse complement strand
GATGCATCGCGGCTTCCGCATCGCAATGCAGGTCGAGCACGAAATCCGCCGTCAGGGCGAGGCCTTGCAGCGCCGCCTTGAGATGCTGGGCCTCGGTCAGCGCCGGCTGCTCTGCCAGCGCCGTGGCGAGCCCCGCACGGATGATCGCAAGATTGGCCGTCGGGTCATCCGTCAGCGCCTCTCCGATGCGGCTCAACCCGACGGTGAGATCGACGAAATCGCGGTTGAAATTGCCGCCGTCGCTGACGGCGAAGCGCCCCACCGGCTGGCCGAGCACCTGCTGCGCCAGACCCAGCGGATTGGCCACGGGCACGAGCACCACCTCGCCGACAAGTTCGCCGGCCGCCTCGATCCGCATCAGCTCCCGCCGCAGCGCGTCGGCGCAGATCATGCCGGGGATCTCGTCGGCATGGAGCGCCGCCTGGATGTAGACACAGGGGCGCGCATCGGCCCGCCCGAAGCGCTGCACCGTCAGGTGGCGGCTGGTGCCGGGGCTGGCGGCGGGGATGTCGATGGTTTCTGTCAGCATGGCGTCAGGCGGGGTTTCGGGTCGGCGGATTTGGGCCGCAGGTGCTTCAGGAATCGCGCCTCCAGCACCTTGACGATGCCGACGAGCGTGAACGTGATGACGAAGTAGAACACCGCCACCAGGCCGAAGGCCTCCAGCGGTGCGAGGTTGTTGTAGTAGACGTCGCGGGCGGTACGGGTGAGCTCGACGATGGTGACGGCGCTGGCGATCGAGGTCGCGTGCATCACCATGACCAGTTCGTTGCCGTATTGCGGCAGCGCGCGGCGCATGGCGCTCGGCAGCAGGATCCGGCGATAGATCGAGAGGGTCGACAGTCCCAGGCTGCGCGCGGCTTCCAGCTCGCCATGGGGCGTCTGCCGCAGCGCGCCGGCGAGGATTTCCGTCGTATAGGCCGTGCTGTTGAGCGCAAACGCTAGCCAGGCGCAGAACCAGGCATTGCGGAACAGCGGCCAGGCGGCGCTCTCGCGCAGCCATTCGAACTGCGCCAGGCCGAAATAGATCATGTAGAGCTGCACCAGCAGCGGCGTGCCCCGGATGACGTAGGTGTAGAGGAACACCGGCTTCGACAGCAGCGGATTGGGCGAGACGCGCGCGATCGCCAGCGGCACCGACAACAGGAACGAGGCCGAGACCGAGATCGCCATCAGGATCAGGCTGACCTTGAGGCCGTTCAGGTAGAGCGGCCAGGATTCCGCGATGAGGGCGCAGTCGACCATCAGAATTCCACCTTGCGCACGCCGAGCGAGAAGCGCCGCTCGACAAGGCCGAGCAGGAGGATCGAAACCGTGGTGACCGCGAGGTAGATCCCGCCGATCGCGGCGTAGAAGGTGAAGGGCTCGCGCGTGGCGGCCGAGGCGAGGTTGGCGCGGTGGACCATGTCGTCAAGGCCGATGATCGAGAGCAGCGCGGTGGCCTTGATCATCACCAGCCAGTTGTTGGTGAAGCCGGGAATGGCGTGGCGCACCATCTGCGGCAGGACGATGCGCCGCAGCACCTGCCCCCGGCTCAGGCCATAGGCCAGGCCCGCTTCGCTCTGCCCGCGCGGAATGGCGAGGATGGCGCCGCGGAAGGTCTCCGTCAGATAGGCGCCGAAGATGAAGCCGAGCGTCGTCGTGCCTGCGATGAACGGGTTGATGTCGAGATAGCCAAGCCCGGCCTTGTCGGCGAGGCTGTTGATCAGGATCTGGCCGCCATAGAAGATCAGCAGCAGCAGGACGAGCTCCGGCAGCCCGCGGATCAGCGTCGTATAGGTGTCGGCCGCGAGATTGGCGGCCCGCGAGGACGACAGCTTGGCGCCGGCCCCGATCAGCCCGAAGACGCAGGCGATCGCCAGCGACACGGCCGAAACCAGGAGCGTAGAGCGCAGGCCTTCGAGAATGGCGGGGAAATAGCCGTGGAGGAACATGGCTTCGTCCGGATCGGCATGAAAGGGCGTCATGGCCGGGGGGCCCTGGCCATGTCCCGAGAAACGAGGGGGAGCCGGCCCTGCACGTCAGGGCCGGGTCAGGCCCGACCCTGACGCCGGGTGCCGGCTTCAGGACCCCGAGATGTCGAAGTCGAAATAGCGGTCGGCCAGCGCCTTGTAGCCGCCATTGGCCTTGAAAGCCGCGAGCGCGGCATTGACCTGCGTGTGCAGCGCCTCGTCGCCCTTGCGCATGGCGATGCCGACGCCCGAGCCGGCGCCGATGCGGATCGCCGGACCGAGCTGCGCATAGCCCTTGCCTTCCGGCTTCTTCAGGAAGGCCTCGCCCGAGACCACCGAGGAGCCGAAGCCGACATCGGCGCGCCCCACCGCGAGCTCCATGTAGACCTCGGTCTCCTTGCCGGCGAAGACGATGGTGCTGTCCTTGTAGTTTTCGGCCAGATAGGCGGCGCGCGGCGAATTGCGGAGAACGACGATGGTCTTGCCCTTCAATGCGGCCGGCGAATGATCGGCAAAGGAGCCGGCCTTGGCGACGAAACGCGAGGGCACGTCGTAATAGGGATCGGAGAAATCGACGGTCTTCTTGCGGGCCTCGGTGATCGTCATCGAGGCGACGATCATGTCGAACTTCTTGGCGTTCAGCGCCGGGATCATGCCGTCGAATTCCTGCTGGACGAAGCTGCACTCGGCCTTCATCTGCGCGCAGATGGCATTGGCGATGTCGATGTCGAAGCCGCCGAGCTTGCCGTCGGGCGCGATCATCGAGAAGGGGGGATAATTGCCTTCGACGCCGATTCGCAGCTTGGTGGTCTGCGCCGAGACCGGCTGGCCGAGCAGGAGGGCGATGGAGGCCGTCGCGGCCGTCGCGGCCATGACGAGGACGGTACGCTTCAGCATGACACTCTCTCCCGATGGATGTTCTGGATTTCCCGTTCGGACTTCACATTGGCGAATAATTTTCATAAAGTCAATATATGAAAATATCTCTTCATAATGGAGTCGCTGGCAGCGGCGCGAGCGACATGGCGTTCGCCGCCTCCGAGCTGGGCATGAAGCTTTTGGCACTGCAGGCATCCGGCTCGACCTCGAACCGCGCCATCGCCGAGCACCTGCTGCGCAACCCGGTGCGCGGATCGGCGCTGTCGATCGAGGATCTGGCGGCGGCGAGCGGCGTCTCGACCGCGACCCTCTCGCGCTTTGCCCGCTCGCTGGGCTTCAGCGGTTTTCCCGACCTGCGCGCCGCGCTCGCCGACACGCTCCAGGCCGTGCTGCGCCCGGTCGAGAAGCTGCGCGGCAGTTTCAACCGCGAGGACGGCTTTTCGCCGCTGCGCGAGGGGCTAGAGGACACGCTGGCCAATCTGCGCGGCACGGCCGAGGCGATCGAGCCCGAGGGCCTCGCGCGCATCGTCGCGCGCCTGACGCAGGCGCGCTGCGTCTATGTGATGGGGTTCGGGCTCTCGGCCCATCTGGCGGGCCTGCTGACGCTCGGCCTGCAGCCCTTCTGCCGGCAGCTCGTCAATGTGGTCGAGTTCGGCGGCACCGAAAACGCCGCCGGGCGGCTGATGGCGCTGGGGCCGGAGGATGCACTGATCGCGATCTCATTCCCGCGCTACGCCACCGATGTCGTGCACCTGACCCGTTACGCCGCCGACCGAAAGGCCGCCATCGTCGCGCTGACCGACTCGGCCGCCTCGCCGCTGGCCCCGCTTGCCGGCGAAGTCCTCATCGCCCGCAGCACCCATCCGGTGCTCTCGTCGAGCAATGTCGCGGCGCTACTGGTGATCGAGGCGCTAGTGACGGCGCTGATGGTCTCCAACGCTGACAATGTCGCCAAGGCGGCGCAACTGACCGACGCGATCTCGGCCTATCTGGTTTCACAGCCCACGCGGGGCCGATGATCGGAACGCCAAGGATCCGGAAGCTCTCGATCCAGCCGGATAGATCGACGGGTTTCAGGCGGCAGAGCGTGCGGAACGTCACATAGCCGGCAAGCACTTGAAGGCCAAACTGACACGCTTTTCCCTGAGAGAGCGATTAAATGCGGTCGAAAAGTGCTGGATGCGAGCGAGGCCACCCGCGGTCGCCAAGAGGCGCGATAGCGCTCCCGTGGGGAGACGGCCACTGGGAGAGGAACAGTATTTGAAATCAACGACTTCAGAAGGCGCTCGCAAAGCTATTTGTAAGACCTTATCAGATAAGGCTACAAGAACACTTCAGCCTCACAGCCAATATTAGCCCGATAGAATCATTGCATGATGGGGAAATTAATCCCCACATAATCAGGAAGTGAGATCCAACCGTGCCTAACGATCACGTATTAAAACGGCTCGAAGGCATCCAAGCCGCCCTGATCGCGGCCCACCTCCAAAGCAGTTCGCTTTCAGCATCCTCTAGGGGGACAGAGCGGGAAGCCTTCCTCGGCGCGTTCCTTGCTAACGTGATGCCACCCATCTACCGGTTCGGAACTGGAGATGCGACGGACTCCGCCGGCCTCCGAAGCGGTCAACTTGATGTGGTTGTAGAGCTGCCTTTTTCACCATCCTTGCCAAGCACAGGCGCTGCTTCACCCACGCGTCTTTATTTGGCTGAGGGAATCGCTGCCGTTGTCGAAATTAAGTCAAATGTGGCAGCTCAGTGGAACGAGGCACAAAGAACCGCAACTCTGCTCGCTCCGTTGCGACGGAAATTTGGAATGATGTTCGCGCTCGGGCGGCCGCCTTCGACTGAGATTCCGCTGTTCGTTGTCGGCTATACCGGCTGGAAATCCTTGGATACTGTGAAAGATCATATTCGCCAAAACGAGAATATAGCCGGCATACTTGTGATAGATTCCGGCCTGTTCGTTTCATCAAAATCCTTGGGCAATATGGTGGCTACGGGACCCTATGCTTTGTGGGGCCTCATTTGCGCAATGCATTTGATAACGAATTCATTGCAATCAGCGGCCACATCCCCAATGGCCTATGCTATGGATGCGCCCCTCGCATGAGCGTATTCAAGCACCGATGGCGCGCCCACGGGGAATCGAACCCCGGTTTTCGCCGTGAGAGGGCGACGTCCTAACCGCTAGACGATGGGCGCAGCGCGGTAAGCGCTGCTGTGTAATCGGGCTTTGGCCGTCCCGCAACTGTTTTTGCGCGCTCGCGCCGAAAATCGAAACGGGCGCGCCGGAGGCGCGCCCGTCCTTGAGGTTTCAGGTCGCAGGCAAACGCGCGGCCCGAGCCGTGAGCCTGATGGCTTCAGGCCGCCTTGTCCGTCAAAACGGGGTAGTCGGTGTAGCCCTTCTCGTCGCCGCCATAGAACAGCGAGGGCTCCGGAGCGTTGAGCGGCGCATCGCGCCGCAGGCGCTCGACGAGGTCGGGATTGGCGATGAACAGCCGGCCGAAGGCCACCGCATCGGCGCGGCCGCTCGCGACGGCATCGATCGCCAGCGCCCGGTCATAGCCGTTATTGGCGATATAGGCGCCCTTGAAGGCCTTGCGCAGCGCGCCATAGTCGAAGGGCAGGAAGTCGCGCGGCCCGCCGGTGGCGCCCTCGATGACGTGGATGAAGGCGATGCCGGCCTCGTTGAGCTTGGCGACGAGATAACCGAACAGCGGCTGCGGATCGCTGTCGCGGGCATCATTGGCCGGCGTCACCGGCGAAAGGCGGATGCCGACCTGCCCATTCGGGAACACCCTGGTGACGGCCTCGACCACCTCGAGCGTCAACCGCGCGCGGTTCTCGATCGACCCGCCATAGGCGTCCTGGCGCGTATTGCTGCCGTCGCGCAGGAACTGGTCGAGCAGATAGCCATTGGCGGCATGGATTTCGATGCCGTCGAAGCCGGCGGCCTTGGCCTGCTCGGCCGCATGGACATAGTCGGCGACAATGCCGGGGAGCTCGTCGAGCCGCAGCGCCCGCGGGGCGGAGACATCGGCGAAGCCGCTCTCGATATAGGTCTTGCCCTTGGCGGGAATGGCCGAAGGCGCGACCGGCGCCTGGCCGTCGGGCTGCAGCGAGACATGGCTGATGCGGCCGACATGCCAGAGCTGGGCGACGATCTTGCCACCTTCGGCGTGGACAGCGTCAGTGACGGCCTTCCAGCCGGCGACCTGCTCGGCCGTGTACATGCCAGGCGTCCAGGCATAACCCTGGCCCTGCTGGGAAATTTGCGTGGCCTCGGAGATGATCAGGCCTGCGCCAGCGCGCTGGCGATAATACTCGACATTGAGGGCATTGGGCGCATCATTGCCGTGGGTGGCGCGGTTGCGCGTCAGCGGCGCCATGACGACGCGATTGCTGACGGCGATGTCGCCGATGCGAAACGGCGTGAACAGCGCCGGAACGGATGATTCTGAGTGGCTCATGGGATTGTCCTTGGAAACGCCGAACCGGATGGTGAGCGGAACGGCCGCCGCGACCGGCCCGGCGGGGAGCGCCGTGCCTGACGGAAGCCTTCTATCCTTAGATAGGTGCTGCGGTGCAGCATGACAGGGTCCCCATGGAGCGCACCCGCGAAAACGATCGCGTGATCTCGCAGACGGCGCGGCTGGAGGGGAATGATCTCCCACCGGGCCTGGACGCGACGCCAACCGTCTCCAGGCCTCTTGCGCGCGGGCTCTGGCCGGGGCGGCTCGCGACTCCGATGGCCGGATGGCTGCGTGCCGGGCTGCGCGGCGCCGTCGGCATCGTCTACCCGCCGACCTGCATCGCCTGCCAGGCCGCGACCGGCGAGGCGCAGGCGCTGTGTCCAGCCTGCTGGGGCGACATCGCGTTCATCGCGCGGCCCTATTGCGAGCGGCTGGGCACGCCCTTCGCCGTCGATCTCGGCGACGGGCTGGTCTCGCCGGCCGCGATCGCCGATCCGCCGGTGTTCGCCCGCGCCCGCGCGGCCTGCCGCTTCGACGGCACGGCGCGCGACCTCGTCCACCGGCTGAAATATGGCGACCGCACCGACATCGCGCTGGCGATGGGGCGGATGATGGCGCAGGCCGGCCGCGATCTCCTGCCCGATGCCGGCCTGATCGTGCCTGTGCCGCTGCATCGCACGCGCCTCTGGAGTCGGCGCTTCAATCAGGCGGCCGCGCTGGGCCGGGTCGTGGCAGGTCAGTCGGGCATCGCGCTCGCACCGCTCGCGCTGGCCCGCGTCAAGCGCACGCGACAGCAGGTCGGCCTGACGCGGGCCCAGCGCGCCGACAACCTTCAGGGCGCCTTCAGGGTGCCGCCTGGCGCCAGGCCACAGATCGAAGGGCGACGCATCCTGCTGGTCGACGACGTCCTCACCACCGGCGCGACCGCCAATGCCGCCGCCCGTGCGCTGCTTCGGGCGGGCGCGACGGCGGTCGATGTGCTGACCTTCGCCCGCGTCGTCAACGACGGCGCGTGAGGATCGCGGATCGTGACGGGGGCAGCCCGTGACGAATGCGTGACGACGCACTACATTGGGCGCACCGCAACATGATGGACGCCCCGATGCCCGCCGTCACGATCTACACCACTTCCTGGTGCCCCTATTGCAAGGCGGCGAAATTGCTGCTGTCGAAGAAGGGCGTCGCCTTCGACGAGATCGACGTCGACGGCAAGCCCGAGCTGCGCCAGGCGATGACCGCGCGCGCCGGCGGCCGCACTTCAGTGCCGCAGATCTTCATCGGCGAGAAGCATGTCGGCGGCTCCGACGACATTCACGCCCTCGACGCCCGCGGCGAACTCGACAAGCTCCTGGCCGCATGACCGCCGACCCGCGGGCATCCCGCTCACCGGCCGCCGGCGCCGGCGGCAGCCTGACATGATCAAATACGCCCTCATCTGCGACCAGACACACGCGTTCGAAAGCTGGTTTGCGACCTCCGCGAGCTTCGAGGAGCAGGCCAGGCGCGGCTTCGTCGCCTGCCCGGTCTGCCAGAGCGTCCGCGTCGAGCGCGCCATCATGGCGCCCAATGTCGCTCGCACCGACCGCGGCGCGAGGCGCATCGAGACCGGGGTTGCGGCGGCAGAGCCCGTCGCGGCGGCGGCCGATATCGCCCCGGCCGTCCTGATGGGCGAAAAGGAGATCGCCTTCCGGCAGATGCTGGTGGCGCTGCACGAGCATGTCGCGCAGACCGCCGAGCATGTCGGGCCGCGCTTTGCCGACGAGGCCCTGAAGATCCACCATGGCGAGAGCGACAGCCGCCCGATCTATGGGCAGGCCACGGCGGAGGACGCCCGGATGCTGCACGAAGAGGGCGTGGATTTCCTGCCGCTGCCGCGCCTGCCCGGTGCGGGACACTAAGGAGCGCGGCAGCTGCTCGGCGCTGTGGTGGCTTGCGCGATCGAGCGAAGCGTTGGACTGTCCTGATCAGTACCTCGCGGGATATGCGCCATGAGACATCTGATCTCGACCTGCCTCATAGTGATCGCTGCCGCGACGGGAGCCCTTGCCGACGCCACGATTCCCACCCGCGATATCGCAGGCGCCAGGGATAGCGCGCTGCTCAAGCGCTATGACGGCTCTTTCATCGTCAGCTATGACCGCGTCGCCTTCACCGATTTCAAGCTGCCGCTGTCGCGCCTGGAGCCGGTCGACCCCGCCACGCGCCGCGATGCCTCCAACAACATCGTCCATCTGCCCAAACAGGAGAAGGAGCTGGAAGGCGCCCGGACCCGGTTGGCCTATCTGCTTCCGGCCGAGCGGTCCCCTTTGGAAGTCCTGCGCAACTACCAGGACGAAGTCGAGGCTGCCGGCGGCTCGGTCCTGTTCACCTGCAAGGGCGAGGTCTGCGGCGGCGATCCGGAGCGTGCTTCGGCCGGCGGCGGCGGCGATATGAGCCTGCTGATGTACTTCGTCCGCGAGAGCGAATTGAAGGACGCGGCGTTCTCCAACGGCGCCTGCGCGCTGGCGTCCTCCATCACAGACCAGCGCTTCTTTGCAGCCAGGATGCCTCATCCCGACGGCGAGGCCCATGTCACGGTCCACACCTATCAGGTGAAGGACGATCTTTACTGCAAGGCGTTCAACAGCCGCACGGTCGCAGTCGTCCATATCCTCGAACCGCGCGCACGCGACCGCAAGATGGTCACCGTCAACGCCGCGGAGATGGCCCGCAGCATCAATGCCACCGGCCGCATCGCGCTCTATGGCATTCTGTTCGATACCGACAAGGCCGAACTCAAGCCCGCTTCCGATCCGGCGCTCGTGGAGATCGCGGCGCTGCTCAGGGCCGATCCGAAGCTCTCCGTGCTGATCGTCGGGCACACCGATAACCAAGGCGGCTTCGACTACAACATCGACCTGTCACGCAAACGCGCCGACGCCGTCGTCAAGGCGCTCGTGACGACTTACAAGGTCGACGCCAAGAGGCTGCGCCCTGCAGGAGCCGGCATGATCGCGCCCGCGGCCCCCAACGAAGCCGAGGACGGACGCGCCCGGAACCGTCGCGTCGAAATCGTCAAGCAGAACTGATCGGATCCATGATCACCTTCTCCAACGACACGCTGCGCATCGCGGTTGCGCCGCTCGGTGCAGAGCTGCAATCGGTGACCGATGCGCAGGGCCGGGACTGGCTCTGGAGCGGCGATCCCGCGATCTGGGCCGGGCGCTCGCCGCTGCTGTTTCCCGTCATCGGCAAGCACCCGGACGGCCAGGTGCTGATCGACGGCGCGCGCTATCCGATCAAGAGCCATGGCGTCGCGCGCACGAGCGTGTTCGAGACAGTCGCGCAAGGCGACACCGCCTGCACGCTGCGGCTGACCGACGACGCGCAAACCCGGCAGGCCTACCCCTTCGCCTTCGCACTCGACATGACCTACCGCCTCGACGGCGCATCGCTTGTCATGACGGCCCGCATCGCCAACACCGGCGACAAGGCCATGCCGTTTTGCTTCGGCTATCACCCGGCCTTCTGCTGGCCCCTGCCTGGGAGCGAGGGGCTGCCGCATCGCATCCGGCTCGCCAATGGCGAAAGCCCCGAGCATCTGCGCCTAGACGCGACCGGCCAACTGGCGCCTGAGCGTCACCCGTCCGCGTTCGTGGATGGCGTGCTGACGCTCGATCACAGCCTGTTCGAGGCCGACGCTCTGATCATCCCCGGGGGCGCGGGCGGCGAGGCCTGGTACGGCGCCGACGGCCAGGAAGGCGTCGCGGTCGCCTATCGCGACATGCCTCATCTCGGCATCTGGACCAAGCCCAACGGGCCCTTCATCTGCATCGAACCCTGGCACGGCCTGCCCTCGCCGCCAGATCCCGACGAGCCGCTCGACCGGCGCACCGGGGCGATCCATCTCGCACCGGGCACGTCCAGGGAATTGGCGATGACGCTCACCTTCGGCGTTCCCCAGCGGCCCTGAGGGCGTCGGAAGCCCTCATCCGAAGGTCGCAAGCGACTTGTGCGGCCCTCTGGCGTTATTCTCGCCGCAGTGCAACATTGAGATTGCTCTGAAAAGAGGGTGGAACGGCATGAATGCGATCGACCCCGCCGGCAGCACATCCGCGCCCCGCGACAAGGCCGCGCCGCGCGACAAACCCTGGATCTTCCGCACCTATGCGGGCCATTCCGACGCCTCGGAATCCAACAAGCTCTACCGCAACAACCTCGCCAAGGGTCAGACCGGCCTCTCGGTCGCCTTCGACCTGCCGACGCAGACCGGCTACGACCCCGACCATGTCCTGTCGCGCGGCGAGGTCGGCAAGGTCGGGGTGCCCATCAGCCATCTCGGCGACATGCGGGCGCTCTTCGCTGACATCCCGCTCGCGCAGATGAACACCTCGATGACGATCAACGCGACGGCGGCCTGGCTGCTGTCGCTCTACATCGCTGTGGCCGACGAGCAGGGCGCCGACCGCAAGGCGCTGCAGGGCACGACCCAGAACGATCTCGTCAAGGAATACCTGTCGCGCGGGACTTACGTCTTCCCGCCGCGCCCTTCGATGGCGCTGACCACCGACATCGTCGTGTTCACGGCCCGCGAGCTGCCGAAATGGAACCCGACCAACGTCTGCTCCTACCACCTGCAGGAGGCGGGTGCCTCACCGGTGCAGGAGCTCTCCTTCGCATTGGCGACCGCTATCGCTTTGCTGGACTCGATCCGGGCCCGGCCGGAGGTCTCGCCGGAGCAGTTTCCCGAGGTGGTCGGCCGCATCTCCTTCTTCGTCAATGCCGGGATGCGCTTCGTCACCGAGCTCTGCAAGATGCGGGCTTTCGTCGAACTCTGGGACGAGATCACGCTGGGCCGCTATGGCGTCGCCGACGAGGCGATGCGCCGCTTTCGCTATGGCGTGCAGGTGAATTCGCTGGGGCTCACCGAGCCGCAGCCCGAGAACAACGTCTACCGCATCCTGATCGAGATGCTGGCGGTGACGCTGTCCAAGAAGGCCCGCGCCCGCGCCGTGCAGCTGCCGGCCTGGAACGAGGCGCTCGGCCTGCCGCGCCCCTTCGACCAGCAATGGTCGCTGCGCATGCAGCAGGTCCTGGCCTATGAGACCGATCTGCTCGAATTCGGCGACATCTTCGACGGCTCGACCGTGATCGACGCGAAGGTCGCCGACCTCAAGGCGGCGGCGCTGGAGGAACTGGCCAAGATCGACGACATGGGCGGCGCGCTCGCCGCCATCGAGACCGGCTACATGAAGCAGGCGCTGGTCGAGAACGGCGCGCGCCGGATCGAGGCGATCGAGCGCGGCGAGCAGATCGTGATCGGCGTCAACAAGTTCACCAGCAGCGAGCCCTCCCCGCTCTCGGCCGGCGAGGGCAATGTCGTCACCGTGCCCGATTCCGTCGAGTTGGAAGCGATCGGCCGGCTCAAGGCGTGGCGCTCCGCCCGCGACGCGAAGGCCTGCGAGGGCGCGCTGGCGGAGTTGGCCTCCGCCGCCAAGGAAGCCCGCAACGTCATGCCGGCCTCGATCGCCTGCGCCAAGGCCGGCGTCACCACCGGCGAATGGGCGCAAACCCTGCGCGAGATTTTCGGCGAATACCGCGCCCCGACCGGCGTCGACACGACCAAGCTCGGCGACAATGCCGACCTCGCCACGGTCAAGGCGGCCGTGGCCCGCGCCACCGAGAAGCTCGGCCGGCCGCCGCGCTTCCTCGTCGGCAAGCCCGGCCTCGACGGTCACTCCAACGGCGCCGAGCAGATCGCGGTGCGCGCCCGCGACGCCGGCATGAGCGTCAGCTATGGCGGCATCCGCCAGACGCCCGAGGAGATCGTGACCCAAGCGCAGGAAACCAAGGCCGACATTATCGGCCTGTCGATCCTCTCGGGGTCGCATCTGCCGCTCGTGCGCGACGTGACGGCGCGGCTGCGGGTGGCCGGCATGACGATTCCCGTCGTCGTCGGCGGCATCATCCCGCCCGACGACGAGAATGCGCTCCGCAACATGGGCGTCGCGGCCGTCTACACGCCGAAGAACTTCGAGCTCGACGGCATCATCGCCGATGTCGCGGGTCTGGCGGCGAAGGGGTGATCGAAGCGCATTTCAGTCCCCACCTCCGCCGCCATCGCTTCCTTCGCTTCCCCAATCGGAGATCGAGCCATCCCCGGCATCGCTTCCGGCCGGGCCATGGCGTGACCGCCAGGCCTGACGCAGGACGAGGATGATGAAGATGCCGGGAAGCGCCATGATGGCGACAAAGGCGAGCAGATCCTGCATCGGCGCGGTCCCTTGATCCGGTCAGCCCCGGCCTGCGACGATCGCAGCCTGCCATTACGAAACGGGTCTGGCGAGATCACCTCGCGTTGCGTCAGCGTGACAGGCCACGCCCGCCTGCCTATTTTGCCGCATCATTATTCGGATACAGACTTTGATCCTTCCCGATTTTCGCGACCACGAGGCGCTGCGTCGCGCCTTTCGCTGGCAGATCCCCTCCCGCTACAACATTGCCGTCGATGTCTGCGACCGCTGGGCGGCGATCGACCCCGATCGCGCGGCGATCATCGAGGTCTCGACCGACTGGACCGTCACACCGGTCAGCTTCGGGCATCTGCGCGACGCCTCCAACCGGCTGGCCAATGCGCTGCGCGCGCGCGGCGTCGAGCGAGGTGACCGCATCGCGATCCTGCTGCCGCAGGGTCGCTGCGTGCTCACCGCCCATCTGGCCGCCTACAAGCTCGGCGCCATCGCGGTCCCGCTGGCGGCGCTGTTCGGTGTCGATGCGCTGGCCTACCGCCTCGCCGATTCCGGCGCGAAGGTTCTGGTGACGGACGCGGCCGGCCTCGCCAAGGTCCGCCAGATCGCAGAGCCCCTGCCCGACCTCGCCCTGACGCTCTCGACCGACGGGGCCGATCGCGATGCGCTCGGCTGGGACGAAACGCTGTCGGGCGCCAACCCCGACTTCACCCCCGTCGACACCGCTCCCGACGACCCGGCGCTGATGATCTACACCTCCGGCACCACCGGACATCCGAAGGGCGCGCTGCACGGCCACCGCGTCCTCCCCGGCCATCTGCCCGGCGTGCAGATGGCCCATGACTTCCTGCCCCAGCAAGGCGACCTCGCCTGGACCCCGGCCGACTGGGCCTGGGCCGGCGGCCTGCTCAACATGCTGCTCCCGGCGCTGCATTTCGGCATCGCGGTCGTGGCACGGCCGGTGACCCGATTCGAGCCGGAAGAGGCCTTCCGCCTGATGGCCGATCTACGCATCCGCAACGCCTTCGTCCCACCGACCGCCTTGCGCATGCTGCGCAGCGTCGCGCGGCCGCGCGAGCGCTTCGCGCTGCAACTCCGGTCTGTGGCGGCCGCGGGAGAGGCGCTGGGCGTGGAGACACTGGCCTGGGGGCGCGAGGCGCTGGGGCTGACCATCAACGAGGCCTACGGCCAGACCGAATGCAATCTCGTGCTCGCCTCCTGCGCCACGATCGGCGTCAGCCGGCCGGGCAGCATCGGCAAGGCGGTGCCGGGCCATGACGTCGCGATCGTCCGCCCGGATGGGTCGCGCTGCGAGGCCGGCGAGCAGGGCGAGATCGCCGTGCGCCGGCCCGACCCGGTGATGTTCCTCGGCTACTGGCGCAACCCCCTGGCGACGGAGGCAAAATTCATCGGCGACTGGATGAAGACCGGCGACCAGGCCGTGCAGGACGCAGACGGCTATGTCCGCTTCGTCGGCCGCGACGACGATGTCATCACCTCGTCGGGCTACCGCATCGGACCCACCGAGATCGAGGATTGCCTGCTGCGGCACGAGGCCGTGGCGCTTGCCGCGGTTGTGGGCAAGCCCGATGCGCTGCGCACCGAGATCGTCAAGGCGTTCGTGGTGCTCAAGGAGGGCCGACGCGGCACGCCCGCCCTCGCCGCCGAGCTTCAGGCCTTCGTGCGGCGGCGGCTGTCGGCCCATGAGTATCCGCGCGAGATCGCCTTTCGCGAGGAACTGCCGATGACGACCACCGGCAAGATCATCAGGCGGCTCCTGCGCGCGGAGGCTTGAGACCGGCGATCCTGACGCCCGGAAGCCTGCGCAGCGACCGTTGCAGCGCCTCGCGGGCGCGGGCCGCAAGGTCGCGGGGCCGGCGCGCCGGCTCCGGCGAGAGATGCAGGTCACCCAGCGACACCACGCCTGCCCCTTGAGCAGCCGTGCCGTCAGGTAGCAGGATCGACCGCGCGGGCGCCGCCTGTTGCATCATCGCGAGCAGCACGCGCAGCGGCCGGGACGGCGCATGGCTGTCCGCTTCGGTGGCGAGATAGAGCCAGCCGCGTGGCCCCCGCCCGATCACGATCGCACCGGCCACGGGCTGGTCGTCGAGCATGAGAAGCCCGACACGGCACTGCCGGACGTGCCCGAGGCTGCGTGTCATCGCCCTGAAGAAACCGACCTCACGCGTATCCTGCAGCGTCGCCGCTCCGGCCTGCGCCCGCGGGCCGGATGCCTCCATGGCGAGGATGATCTCGACGGCGTCGCGCAGGCCGGCCTGCGTGCGGGGCTCGTGGAGCGCGATCTTGCCGCGCTGCGCGAGCGCCGCCCGCGCCGCCTCGCTCTCCTCCTGCGCCAGGCGCGCGCCGGGCGAAGACAGCGCAGGCCGGAGGTTGACGCTGGCGCCAGACGATCGCGTCGCATCGGACAGGGCCGACACCAGAGGGCCATCGAGATCGACCTTGCGCAGGATCAGTCCACGACCGCCGACCAGCCCTTGGCGCCGCGGATCGAGGACGGCGGCCATGACCGCTCCGGCCTGCTGCCGGTCGAGCAGCGGCGCACCGCTGAAAATGCGCCGGTCGGACAGCCCGATCAACGTATCCGGGACGAACAGGCCCTGCCGCGGAAAGACCGGGATTAGCCCCAGGAGACGCCGCTTGTGATCCGTCACCGGGCCCTGCCACGCCAGGATCGCGCCCACATTCCGGAAGGCGACGAGATGCTGGGCCGCCGCCAGGGCGAAACCCGGTTCGAAGAACGGATTGGCCTCCAGCGCCCGGCCGGCGAGATGGCTCCAGGCGTCGGTTAGGTCGGCGCACGCCGAGAGAGGGCGGATCTCGATCGAGATCGGTGCATCGGGCTGATGCGGCGCGATCTCTTCGGCGCGTCGCGCGGCGCCGGGGGACGATGCCCCCTTTAAAGCCATGATCCGGTTCATCCGATCCTGCCTTTCCTCGCGCTGGATCGATCTGGCGCGAGGCTGTGCCAGATTGGCGAGCCCGGGCGCAGCCAGAGACGATCCCGAGATCAGGCTTCAAGAACGGTGCCGGAGGCGGCCGGATCAGGCCGTGACGGCCGTCCGATCGGTGCCCTGGCCGCTCTGGCCGAGGAAGGCGGCCCACAGCCGCTGGACCACCGCCTCGTCGATATCCTTGACGATCAGCACCAGCCGCGAGCGCCGGTCGCCATCGGGCCAGGCGTCGAGGATGACAGGCGGATGCAGGATCTGCTGGACCGCATGCAGCAGCAAGGGCTGGTCGGGATGCTCGGCGACCTGCACCAGCCCCTTCATCCGCAGCAGCCGTGGCCCATGCACCGAGCGCAGCAGCGTCCAGAACAGATCGACCGTCGCCTGCGGAATCGGCCTGTCGGCCGTCAGGGCGAAGGCGCGGATGCTGGCGTCATGCCGGTTGACGTCGTGATGGTCATGGCCATGGTCGTGTTGATGGTCGTGGCCATGATCATGGTGGTGGTGACCGTGATCATGGTGATGGTCGGTGTGATCATGGCCGCCCGGCAGGGTATCCCGCGCCAGCCATTGCCCGATCTCGGCCGGGCGCTGCGCCAGATCGTAGAGCCCGGCGCCGAACAGCGAGACCGCCGCGGCTTCGGGACCCAGCAGGGCCACGCCGGGGTTGAGCAGCGCCAGCCGTTGCCGCAAGGGGGCGAGCGCGGCAAAGTTCGGCACGAGATCGGATTTGGTCAGCACGAGGCGGTCGGCGGCGACGACCTGCTTGCGCGCCTCCTCATGCGCGTCGAGCGTCGCCATGCCGTTGACGGCATCGACGAGCGTCACCACCCCGTCGAGCCGGAAGCGCATCGCCAGATAGGGATGGTTGATCAGCACGTTGAGGATCGGCGCCGGATCGGCGAGCCCCGTGGTCTCGATCACGACGCGATCGAACGCGCTGATCCGGCCATTGTCGCGCCGGCGCAGCAGGTCTTCCATCGTGACGATCAGGTCGTCGCGGATCGTGCAGCACAGGCAGCCCGAATCCAGCAAGATCATGCCGTCCTCGACGCCCTCGATCAGCAGGTGGTCGAGGCCGATCTCGCCGAACTCGTTGACGATCACCACGGTGTGCGCGAGCGCCGGATCCTTCAGCAGCCGGTTGAGCAGCGTCGTCTTGCCGGCGCCCAGGAAGCCGGTCAGCAGGGTCAGCGGCAGCGGTGGGGGCGGGCTCTTTATGCTGGTCACGGTCTGTCTCGGCTCGATGGCGTCAGGCCGGCGCGCGAGAGCGCACCTTATGTTCTAATGTTACATTAATCACCAGCACCGCGACGACAAGGGCGCAGCCGGCATATTGCAGCGGTCCCAGCCTTTCGCCCAGCACCACCGCCGCGATCAGCACCGCGCAGACCGGCTCCGCGCAATAGGCCGGCCCCGCCGCGCCCGGCGAAATCCGGTTCAGCGCGATCACCTGGAGCAGGAAGCCGATCAGATAGCCACCGATCGTCACTGCTGCCGCGATCGGCGCCAGCGCGAAGGCCGCCGGCGGCAGAAAGCCGCCGGTGATCGCAAGGATGACCGCCGTGACCGGCAGGATCAGCAGATGCGACCAGAGCAGCCGCGCCGCGAGCGGCGTCTGCGACAGCGCGCTCGCGGCGAAGAACTGGGTCGCCGCCCCGAGGCTGGCGCCCATCGCCAGCAGCAGGCCACGCGGATCGAGCCCGTGCAGATCCGGTCCCACGACCATCGCGACGCCGATGAAGGCGACGCAGGCCGCCGCAAGCCGCGCAGGCCGGAAGGGCGCACCCGTGACGAAAGGCTCCGCCAGGACGATGAGGACCGGATAGGTGAAGAACACGACGGCCGCGACCGTGACCGGCAGGAACGCGACCGAGGACAGATAGGCCGATCCGACCAGCGCGCTGGTGACCCCGAACAGCAGCAGCGCCCGTCGTTCGCCACGCGGCACGGCAAGCGAAGCCCGCCAGATCGCCACCGCCGCCGCCACCAGCGCGAGCATGATGAAGACGCGGTAGAACACGAGCAGCGGCCCGGTCAGCCCGGCCTGTCCGGCGATCTGCGCGCTGACGATATTGGTGCCGTAGGCGCCGGCCGACGCCAGCGCCAGCATCATGCCCTGCCGCCGCGCGGCGAGGCCTGAATCGGCGGTCAAGAGATCACGCTCAGGCGTCGTCGTTGGCTGCAGGCTTCGCCTTGGGCTTGACGGGCGGCTTCACGGCCTGCGGTTTCGCCGCCGCCTGGGCCGGCTTTCCCGACGCGGGCTTGGCGGCCACCGTCGCCGGCGCAGCCTTAGGCGAGGGCTTCACCAGCAAGGGCTTGGCGGGCGGGCGGGCGGCGGGCTTGATGCCGGCGGCCGCGCTGGGACGCAGGCTGGCGGCAGACGCCGCACCGGGCTGGACCGCCCCCTGCAGGCGCAAAGGTCCGGATGACTCCGGGGGCTGGGCCGTCTCGGGATCGCTCGGCGCGAAGGCCGTGGTCGCGCCGGGAATGCCGCCATTGCCGGAGACGGTGCGCCCGCGATCGGCGAAGAGCCCGCCCGTCTGGCTGCCGAACAGGCCGGCCGCGACCGGCGCCGACGGTGTGATGACGGGTGCGCCGCCGCGCGCGACGCGGCTGTCCCCGCCGCCCGTGACATTGGCCGCCAGCGGCGCAGAGGCCGACCCCGGCGAGCGTCCGAAGGCAACCGGCACCGGCATCGCCTCGGCGCGCGGGCCGAGCGAGACACGGCCCGAGGGCGAACGGTTTAGCACCGAGGTGCTGGCATAGGCCGGCGTCGATGCGGTGGCGAAGCGGCCGCCATCGTCGGCATTGCCGCCGATGCCGGTGGCCTGAGCCGCGATCGGGCCGGAGCTGTCGGCATCATCGGCTAGTGCGACGCCGCCACCCTTGCGCTGGACGTCGCCGCAGATGCTCGTGGCGCGCCCGCCCTGCGGCGGCAACGCCGCGACGGTGTAGCCGGCGCCGCCCCATTTCGAAAAACCGTCGTCGAGCAGTTGCGCCGCCTTGATGGTGCGCTCCGTGCCGGACAGAGCGCCGAGCACGACCGCGATCAGGGTGCGCCCGCCGCGCGTCGCAGTCGCGACGACGTTGAAGCCCGAGGCGCAGACATAGCCGGTCTTCATGCCGCCGATGCCGGAATAGCGGCCGACGAGCCCATTGGTGTTGTTGAGGACCTGCTTGCCGAGCTGGACCGCCGCAGTGTTCCAGTAATCCGCATAATCAGGGAACTCGCGCATCAGAGCCATGGCGAGGATCGCGAGATCGCGCGCGCTCGTCTGCTGGTCGGGGTGATGCCAGCCATTGGGATTGACGAAATGGCTGTCGCGCATGCCCAGACGCGCGGCTTCCGCATTCATCAGACCGACGAAGCGCTCGACATCGCCGCCGACGCCCTCGGCAATGACATAGGCGATGTCGTTGGCCGACTTCACCATCATGATGCGCAGCGCGTTGTCGAGCGTGATCTCCTGACCCGCCTTGATGTAGACCTTGACGCGGGGCTGGCTCGCCGCCCGCTTCGAGGCCGGGATCGCGGTCTCGAGCCCGATGCGGCCGTCCCGCACCGCCTTCAACGCCAGATAGGCCGTCATCATCTTGGTGGTGGAGGCCGGATGCCAGGGCTGGCCGGCATTCTCGCTCGACAGCACGGCGCCGCTGGCGGCATCGACGACGAGGCTGGTGCCCGCGGAGGCGGGACCGGCCAGGGCGAGACCGAAGACGACGGCGGCAGCGAGGCGGGAAGCGATCATCGAGCGGTCTTGCTTCGGGAGGTCTTGCATCGGGCGGATCTTGAACCTGTCTTACGAGGGTTGAAGGCGCAGGGGTTCAACGCGACGCGTGCGGCATTTTCGAGACGACCGGGCGCTAAATCCTTCCCTGCACGCATACCTACCCCCAGCCGAGCGATTTGCCTAGTCGCAGGCAAGGGTTCACAAGCCCGGCTCAGCCCTCCAGGACCGGATCTGCCGCGTGAGCCTCGCCCTCCTCTGGATTCCCGCGACCATCGCGGCCTCGCTGCTGCAGACGGCGCGAAACCTCACCCAGCGCTCCCTGACGCAGATCATCGGCGTGGTCGGCGCCACGCAGGTGCGCTTCCTGTTCGGGCTGCCCTTCGCGGTCCTCTTCCTCGTCATCGTCTGCGCCGTAGCGGGGCGCCTGCCGCCGGAGATCTCGACCGGCGCGCTCGCCTATACCGTGGGCGGCGCCCTGACCCAGATCGCGGCGACCGCGCTGATGCTGGCGGCGATGCGCGAACGCTCCTTCGCCGTCACCACCGCCTACACCAAGACCGAACCGGTGCAGGTCGCAATCTTCGGGGCGCTTCTGCTGGGCGACGCGCTGACGGCCGCCAAATTCGCGGCCATCCTCATCGCGACCGCCGGCGTCGTTCTGGTCTCGTGGAAGCCCGGCGAAAAGCTGACCCGCGCCGGGCTGCGCCCAGCCCTGCTCGGCGTCGGCGCCGGCGCCTTCTTCGCCTTCTCGGCGATCGGCTATCGCGGCGCGATCCAGGCCCTGCCCGAGGGTGGCTTCTTCATCCGCGCGACCACGATCCTGGCGCTCGGCCTTTTCCTGCAGACGCTGATCCTGACGCTCTACATGCTCGTCGCCAATCGGCCGGCCCTGATGTCGAGCCTGCGTCACTGGCGCCAGTCGCTCTCGGCCGGTTTTCTCGGGGCAGCGGCCTCGCAATGCTGGTTCATCGGGTTCTCGCTGACCAGCGCCGCCAATGTCCGCACGCTGGCCCTCATCGAGGTGCCGCTGGCCCAGATCGCCTCCCGCCGCATCTTCGCCGAAGGCACCAGCCGGCGCGAAATGGCGGGCATGGCGATGATCGTCGGCGGCGTGGGGCTGCTGCTGATGATCGCGCTCTGACCGCAGCCGGTCCGCATCATGGTCCGTCCTTTCGCGCACGGCAGCAATGCAGGACTACCAGCTTGCGAGGCGCTGGCGGCGCGCGCACATAAGGGTCAAAGCCGGATAACGTCGAAATCGGTACGGGAGAGAAGCCATGAGCGCTGCGATCGTCGGTTGGGCCCATACGCCGTTCGGCAAGCAGGATGCGGAGACCATCGAGAGCCTGATCGTGCGGGTCACGAACGATGCCCTGGTTGATGCCGGCATCACCGCCGACCAGGTCGACGAGATCGTACTCGGCCATTTCAACGCCGGGTTCTCGGCCCAGGACTTCACCGCCTCTCTCGTGCTCCAAGCGGACCCGGCGCTGCGCTTCAAGCCCGCGACCCGCGTCGAGAACGCCTGCGCCACCGGCTCGGCGGCCGTGCAGCAGGGCGTGCGCGCCATCAAGGCCGGCGCGGCCAAGATCGTCCTCGTCGTCGGCGTCGAGCAGATGACCACGACCCCCGGCCCCGAAATCGGCAAGAACCTGCTCAAGGCCTCCTACCTCCCCGAGGAAGGCGGCACGCAGGGCGGTTTCGCCGGCGTGTTCGGTGGCATCGCCGCCGCCTATTTCCAGCGCCATGGCGACCAGTCCGACGCGCTCGCGATGATCGCCGCCAAGAACCACAAGAACGGCGTCGACAACCCTTACGCCCAGATGCGCAAGGATCTCGGCTACGCCTTCTGCCGAGAGGAAAGCGAGAAGAATCCCTATGTCGCCGGTCCGCTGAAGCGCACCGACTGCTCGCTGGTCTCCGACGGCGCCGCCGCCATCGTGCTCGCAGACGAGGAGACCGCGCTGACCATGCGCCGCGCCGTCGGCTTTCGCAGCATGGCCCATGTCCAGGATTTCCTGCCGGTCTCCAAGCGCGACATCCTGAAGTTCGAGGGCGGGGCGCTGGCCTGGCAGAAGGCCCTGGCCCAGGCGGGCGTGGCGCTCGACGATCTCTCCTTCGTCGAGACCCATGACTGCTTCACCATCGCCGAGCTCTTAGAATACGAGGCGATGGGGCTGACGAAGGAAGGCGAAGGCGCCCGCGCCATCAAGGAAGGCTGGACGCAGAAGGACGGCAAGCTGCCGGTCAACGTCTCCGGCGGCCTCAAGGCCAAGGGCCACCCGATCGGCGCCACCGGCGTCTCGATGCATGTGCTCAGCGCCATGCAACTCGCCGGCGAGGCGCCCGAGGGCATGCAGCTGAAGGACGCCCGCCTCGGCGGCATCTTCAACATGGGCGGTTCGGCGGTGGCGAACTACGTCTCGGTGCTCGAGCGGATCAAGTGATCCGCTCCGTACCCCCGTCGGGCAACCGGTTGCGCCGTCGTTGATCGTCTTCTTTGCGCTGCTGCCGGCCTATTTCCTGTCGATCTTCTACCGGTCGTTCCTGAGTGTCATCGCCGGGCCGGTGATGACCGACCTGGCGATCGGGCCTCGCGAATTCGGGCTGCTCGGCGCAGCGTGGTTCACCACCTTCGCGCTCGCGCAGTTCCCGATCGGCTGGGCGCTGGACCGGCTCGGCCCCCGCCGCACCGTGACCGCGGCCATGGCGATCGGCAGCGTCGGCGCCATCCTCTTCGCCCGGGCGACGGGCGCGGTCAGCGGCACGCTGGCGATGGCGCTGATCGGGATCGGCTGCGCGCCGATCTTCATGGCGAGCCTCTTTCTCTTCGCCCGCACAGCCGCGCCCGCGCGCTTCGCCTTCCTGACCTCGGTCTTCATCGGGCTGGGCTCGCTCGGCAATCTCGTCGGCGCCGCGCCTCTGGCGATCGCGGCGGCGCATTATGGCTGGCGCCCGTCGATGCTGGTGATGGCGGGCTGCTTCCTTATCGCCACTGCGCTCGCCGGTCTGCTGATCCGCGATCCGCCGCGGGCCGAAAGCGCATCGGGCGAGGCCGAAGGCTTGATCGCGGGTCTGTACAGCATTCTGAAGCTGCGCCCGCTCTGGCTGCTCGCGCCGATCACGCTGACCGCCTACGCGATATTGGCGACGGCCCGCGGGCTCTGGGTCGCGCCCTTCATGGCCGATGTCCACGGCTATGACGCCGTCGCCGCCGGCAACGCCGCGACTGCCATGGCGCTGACCATGGTCGCCGGAGCCTTTATCTATGGCGGGCTGGAGAAGGCAGTCGGGCGCGTCAAACCACTGGTGCTCTGGGGCACCATCGGCACGGCAGCGACCTTTGCGGTGCTGGCGCTGACCGGCGCCGCGTCGGCGCCTTTGGCGGTCGTGCTGTTTGCGCTGATCGGCGCCGTCGGCTTCACCTACGCCATCCTGATGGCGCATGCGCGGCTGTTCTTCCCAACCCATCTGCTCGGGCGCGGCATGACCGCTGTGAACTTCCTCTTCATCGCCGGCGCAGCCCTGGCCCAGTCGGGCTCCGGCTGGTTCATCGCCGGCCAGCGCGCCGCCGGCCTCGACGCCGCCGCCACCTTCGCGCAGCTGCACGGAATCTTCGCCGCGCTGCTGCTGGCCTCGGCGGCGATCTACGCCTTCACGCCGGAGCGGCCGAAGGTGTAGCGCCACGCTTGCAACGGGTCCCCGATCACCCTTCGCCGGGCGCCCGCGCCGCGATCGCCAACGCATGGACGCCATCCACCAGTTCCTGCGCGAGGGCGCCATTGACGAGGCGGTGACGCTCCAGACGGCTCTTGCCGGCAAAGGCTTCAGACACGATCGCGACCCTGAAATGCGTTTCGCCACCCTCGCGCCAGCCGCCATGGCCCTGATGCTGGTGAGATTCGTCGATCACGTTCAGATGCTCCGGCGCCAGCGCCTGGTGCAGTTTGTTGGTGATCCGTTCAGCCATTCCGGTCATGATCGCGCCACCGTTTTCAATGATCCGTCCGAAGGCCAACCCAACGCGGCCCCCTGCCCGCTTGGCTGCGGCTACTTGCTGCAGCGCACTTGCCGGTTGGGCTCCCGAGTCTCATAACCGTTCGACCATGAACTTCAACTCACGCCTGTTCGACCGCATCAGGATGCGCCCTTCCGAGGCGGAAGCGGTCAAGGAATCGGACGCGCCGCGATGCGACCATCCGGGCTGCAAGCGGCCGGGCGAATTCCGCGCGCCGCAAGGCCGCGGCCGCGAGGGCAAGTTCTTCCTGTTCTGCATGGAGCATGTGAAGTCCTACAACGCGACCTACAATTATTTCGCGGGCATGAACGACGAGGCGCTGGCCGAATACGCCAAGGACGCCGCCATCGGCCACCGGCCGACCTGGAAGCTCGGCGTCAATTCCAAGGCGGCGCGGATGGCGCAGCGCAACCGTACCACCAACGGCGAGCAGGAGGATGTCCAGGACGCCTTCAACATCTTCGGCACACGGCGGACGCAGACGGCGGCCCAGCCGGAGCCCCGCGTCGGCGTCGTCGCCCGCAAGGCGCTGGAGGCGCTCGGCCTCGACGAGAACGCCGACCCCGTCGCGATCAAGGCCCGCTACAAGGAACTGGTGAAGCGCTTCCACCCGGACGCCAATGGCGGCGACCGCTCGCGCGAAGGCACGCTTCAGGAAATCCTGAAGGCCTATCAGCAGCTCAAGAGCACGGGCATGGTCTGAGCAGGCCCGATAGAACGCTCAAAGTCCGTCTCCAAACGCGCTGCGGCGAGTCGACTGGCGTGGCCTTCGAGAACCGGAGCGGAGCGGACATCAGTCCGTGAGCACCGGAAGCGCAGCAGGCCGCGTCAGACGGCCGCCGCAGTAGCGTTTGGAACGGACTTTCAGGTGTTGCCCATCTGCGAGCGCTTGGCCCAACCGGTCATCCGGCTCTCGACGACGTCGACGATCGCGACCAGGAACACACCCAGCACAGCCAGCACGATCAACGCTGCGAAGATCAGCGGCACGTTGAAATCCGCCGAGGCGCGCGTGATCAGGTTGCCCAAGCCCAGATTGGAGGCGTTCTGCTCGCCGATCACCGAGCCAACATAAGCCAGCGTGATCGAGACCTTGAGCGCCCCGAACAGATAGGGCAGCGAGCGCGGAATGCCGACCTTGGTCATGATGTCCATACGGCTTGCGCCGAGCGCCTTCAGCACATCCTCGGTTTCGGGCTCGATCGTGGCCAGCCCCGTGGCGACATTGACGACGATCGGGAAGAACGAGATCACGAAGGCGGTCAGCACCGGCGGCAGCCAGCCGACGCCGAACCAGATCACCAGGATCGGCACCACCGCGACCTTCGGGATCGAATTGAAGCCGACCAGCAGCGGGTTGAGCCCGGCATAGGCCAGCTTGGACGAGCCGACGAGCAGTCCCAGCGCCAGGCCGAAGACGATCGACAGGGCAAACCCCAGCGACGTCATCCACAGCGTGTGGAAGGCGTTGGTGTAGAGCGGCTTCTGATACTGGACCAGCGCGCCCCAGACAGCGGAGGGCGGCGGCAGGATGAACGTCGAGATCGAGAAGACGCGGCAGGCAGCCTCCCAGATCAGGAAGAAGCCGATCGTGAACAGATAAGGCGCGAGCTTGAGCCAGGTCGAGCGGGTCATGCCACCGCCCTCGCTTCCCGAATATGCCCGCGCAGTTCATGAACGATCGCTGCGAATTCCGGCGTGTAGGTGATGCCGAGGTCGCGCGGCCGCGCGAAGCCGATCTCGCGCTCTGCGATGATCCGGCCGGGCCGCGCCGACATGCAGAACACCCGATCGGCTAGGAACACAGCCTCGCGCAGATCGTGAGTCACGAGGATGACGGTGACGCCGCGCTGCGCATGCAGGTCGCGGATCACGCACCAGAGCTCCTCCCGTGTGAAGGCGTCGAGCGCCCCGAACGGCTCGTCCAGCATCAGGAGCTTCGGCTCATGGATCAGCGACCGGCACAGCGAGGCCCGCTGCTGCATGCCGCCCGAGAGCTGCCAGGGGAATTTCGCGCCCATGCCCTTGAGCCCCACCGTCTCGAGCAGCATTTCGGCGCGCGCGACATACTCGGCCTTGTTCGCCCGCAGCCGCGAGCGGTGCGGCTGGACGATCTCAAGCGGCAGCAGCAGGTTCTGCAACGTCGTGCGCCAGGGCAGCATCACCGGGTTCTGGAAGGCCATGCCGGTGATCTTGATCGGCTCGGAGACCTCGCGCCCGTCGACGATCACGGTGCCGGATTTCGGCCGCTGCAACCCGGTGGCGAGCTTCATCATCGTCGATTTGCCGCAGCCCGACGGGCCGACGATCGCCGCGAATTCGCCCTCGCGGACCTTCAGCGACAGGCCCGCGACCGCCGGCGGCCCCTCGCCTCCGCCATAGACATGGGTGACATCGTGAAGTTCGACGAAGGCGGTCAATCCGGCTCTTTCCTAGAGCGGTCATCCCGGGCGGAGCGAAGCGCAGACCCGGGATCCATGCCGGAACGGTTCAGGCATGGATCCCGGATCGGCGCCGCTGGCGCGGCTTGTCCGGGATGACCGTTGAGGATCGGTCTTTTGGAAACTCAGAACACCCGCTCGGCCGAGGCCGGCAGGAAGGCGTCGGTGAAGGCGTCGCCGGCCTTGGCCTTGTCCTTGAAGGTGAAGGTCAGGCCGATCTGGTCGAGCGCGCGGTCCCAGCGCGCCTTGTCGATGCCGCCGAAGCCGTTGGCCTTCACCCAGGGCGTCATCACGTTCTGGGCGAGCGTCATCTTGAGGCGCTCCAGCTCGACCTCGACTTTGGCGACGTCGTTGCGCTTGATCACGAGCTGCGCGCCGAGATCGGGATTGGCCACGGTCTCCTTGACGCTCTTGGTGATCGCCCGCAGCAGGCCGCGCACGGCCTCGGGCTTCTCGGCGGCGAATTTCGGCGAGACCATGATCACGTTGCCATAGAGCTCGACGCCGTAATCCGACATCAGCATCACCACGATGTCGTCCACCGGCACGCCGCGCGACTTCAGGTTGATGTAGGACGAGTTGGCGAATCCGAACACGGCGTCGACTTCGCCCGACGCCAGCATCGGCTCGCGCACCGGGAAACCGACATTCTCCAGCCGGATCTTGCTGTCGTCGAGCTTGTTCACGGTCTTGAAGATCGGCCATTGCGCGAAGGCGGCGTCGGCCGCCGGGGCGCCGAACTTCTTGCCCTCAAGCGACTTCACATCCGCGGTGACGCCGCGGCTCTTCCTGCCCACGATCGAGAAGGGCGGCTTGTCGTAGACCATCATCACCGCCTTGAGGTCGATGGTCGGGTTCTCGTCGCGGAAGCGGATCAGCGAATTGACGTCGCCGAAGCCGACGTCGTAGGTGCCTGACGCCACCCGCGGGATCGCCTCGCGCGAGCCGTTGCCGGTGTCGATGGTGACGTCCAGCCCCTCGGCTTTGAAGTAGCCCTTCTCGATCGCCATCAGGAAGAGCGCGGCGGGCCCCTCGAAGCGCCAGTCGAGCGTGAAGCGGACCGGCGTCTGCGCCTGGGCGGCCGGCGCGAATCCTGCGAGCGCAGAAGCCAACCCGGCAGCGAAGACGAGGCGCCCGGCGCAGGCGCGCAGGCGTTCGAGAACGGTCGGGCGGGACGGGGCGGGCATCGATCTCTCCTTGGCAGGGTCGACAGAAAGGGGTCGGGCGCGGCCAGCAATCTTCATGCCGCAGCAGCCCCACACTGACGCAGCAGGGCCACCGGTCAAGCGCCAATCGGAGGTCCCGCGGCCATCAGCGCGTTCGTGGCGAAAATTTGATGGATGGCTCTTGCCGCTGCGAGAGGATGCCCCCATCTCGCTTGGCGGTGGTACCGGGCCCCTCTGGCGGTGCGCGTCTGGATGACGTGGCCGCGATGTCGGAACCGCCTTCGACATCAACCCAACCCATAGGCGCCCGGACATGGAAATTTTGTTTGCCGACTGGCTCGGCAAGCCGCTCTGGATGTGGAGCGGCTTCCTTGCGATCGTTTTCGCCCTTCTCGCTTTCGACCTCGGCCTGCTCAATCGCGGCGACCGTGAAATCGGAATCGCCCAAAGCCTCAGGCTGTCGGCCTTCTACATCGGCTTCGCCTGTCTTTACGGCGCCGTCGTCTGGTGGGCCTTCGAAACGGGCAACCTCAAGACGACCGACGGCACCCATGCCGGCGTGACCTATTTCACCGGCTTCTTCATCGAGAAGGCGCTGTCGATCGACAACGTCTTCGTCATCTCGCTGATCTTCAGCTTCTTCGCCATCCCGCGGCGCTATCAGTACCGCGCGCTGGTCTGGGGCATCATCGCGGTGATCATCCTGCGTGGCCTGATGATCGGCATCGGCGCGGCGCTGGTGCAGGAATATGACTGGATTCTCTTCATCTTCGGCGCCTTCCTGATCGCGACCGGCATCAAGATGCTGGTCGTTCCGGAGGCCGAACCGGACATGTCGAAGAACAAGATCATCGTCTTCTTCAAGAAGCGCATGCGCGTCACCGATGCCCTGCATGGCGAGCGCTTCTTCGTCAGGCTGCCCGATGCGGTGACGGGGCGAACGCTGGTCTATGCGACGCCGCTGTTCCTGGCGCTGGTGGTGATCAACATCGCCGACCTCATCTTCGCGGTCGACTCGGTGCCGGCGATCTTCGCCATCACGACCGATCCGTTCATCGTCTTCACCGCCAACATCATGGCGATCCTCGGCCTGCGCGCGCTCTATTTCGCGCTGGCCGCGATGGTCCACCGCTTCGAGTACCTGAAGACGGCGCTCGCTTTGGTGCTGGTCTTCATCGGCGGCAAGATCTTCTGGAACCAGATCTTCGGCAAGGTCGACCCCGCGATCTCGCTCGGCGTGACGCTGGCGCTGATCCTCGGCGGCGTGGTCTTCTCGCTCTGGAAAACCCGCGGCCAGGCCGCCGCGGCACCGCACGCGGAGTGATATCAACCCGACGGCGCGCGGCTCACAGCGGCAGCGCGCCGTCGGTCTTCACCTCCTCCATCACCGCATAGGTGCGCGTCTCGCGCACCGCCGGCAGCGCCAGCAGCACCTCCCCGAGGAAGCGGCGATAGGCGTTCATGTCGGCGACGCGGGTCTTGACCAGATAGTCGAAACCGCCCGCCACCATGTGGCACTCCAGAACCTCCGGCGCCCGCTTCACCGCCGCCGCGAAGCGCTCGAAGGCGTCGGGCGTCGTCTTGTCGAGATAGACCTCGACGAAGACGAGCAGGTTGAGCCCCAGCTTCAGCGGATCGAGCGTCGCGCGATAGCCGGTGATGTATCCTTCGCGCGTCAGGCGCTTGAGCCTTTCGCCCACCGCCGTCGGCGACAGGCCGACCTTGTCGGCCAACTCGACTCCGGCGATGCGGCCGTCGCCTTGGATCAGGGACAGGATGCGGCGGTCGGTTCGATCGAGCACGGGACAAATCTCGGAATGAGGCTTCTCAATCCGGATAAGATACGGCCATCAGATCAAAAGAGCCAATTGATATGAGGTCGAACCCGGTTGATGCTTCAGATCATCCGCTCATCGGTTCGGAGCCCGTCATGGTTGCCCCTCTCCCTCCCTTCCGTGCCCCCTTCGCAGAGGACGATGGCGAGATCGCCACCCGTCTGCTCGCCGCCGCGCGGCGCGAGCCCGCATCCAAGGCGCGGATCGACGCGCAGGCGACGAGCCTGATCGAGGCGATCCGCACCCGCAAGATCGGCCTGGGCGGCATCGAGGAACTGCTGCGGGAGTACTCGCTCTCGACCCGCGAGGGTCTCGCCCTGATGGTGCTGGCGGAAGCCCTGCTGCGCGTGCCCGACGCCGCCACCGCCGACCGGCTGATCGAGGACAAGCTCGGCCAGGGCGACTTCGCCCATCACGAATCGAAGTCCGACGCCTTCCTCGTCTCGGCGTCCGCCTGGGCGCTCGGCATCACCGCGCGCGTCATCCAGCCCGGCGAGACGCCGACCAGCATCATCGGCGGGCTCGCCAAGCGGCTGGGCATGCCGACGGTGCGCACCGCGACGCGCCAGGCGATGCGCGTCATGGGCAGCCATTTCGTGCTCGGCCAGACCATCGAAGAGGCGCTGAAGCGCGCCGGCTCCAAGAGCGGCAAGCTCTACCGTTACTCCTTCGACATGCTCGGAGAGGGCGCCCGCACCCAGGCCGATGCCGATCGTTACCTGGCCTCCTACACGGCGGCCATCGACGCGATCGGCCGCTCAGCCGGCAACGCGCCGCTGCCCGACCGGCCGGGCATCTCGGTCAAGCTTTCGGCGCTGCATCCGCGCTACGACGCCACCAACCACGCGCGCGTGCTGGCGGAGCTGACGCCCAAGGTGATCGCGCTGGCCCAGCAGGCCAGGAGCTATGACCTCAACTTCACCATCGACGCCGAGGAGGCCGACCGGCTCGAACTCTCGCTCGACATCATCGACGCGGTCGTCGCCGATGCCTCTCTGGCCGGTTGGGACGGCTTCGGCCTCGCCATCCAAGTCTATCAGAAGCGCGCCTCGGCCGTGATCGCCCATATCGGCGCGCTGGCTGAACAGCATGACCGGCGCATGATGGTTCGCCTCGTCAAGGGCGCCTATTGGGACACGGAGCTGAAGCGCGCCCAGGAGCGCGGCCTGCCCGACTATCCCGTCTTCACCCGCAAGGCGATGACCGACCTGAACTACGAGGCCTGCGCCGCCCAGCTGCTGGCCTTGCGCCCGCGCATCATTCCCCAGTTCGCCACCCACAACGCCCAGACGGTCGCGACTGTCGCGGAGATGGCCGCGGGCTCCGAAGGCTTCGAGTTCCAGCGCCTGCACGGCATGGGCGAAGCGCTCTACGAGAAGCTGCTGGCCGACCCGGCCGGCTTCGCTTGCCGCACCTATGCCCCCGTCGGCGGGCATCAGGACCTTCTCGCCTATCTCGTGCGCCGCCTGCTCGAGAACGGCGCCAACTCCTCCTTCGTGAGTGTGTCCGGGGACCCCGACGTCCCCGTCGCGCAGTTGCTGATCCCGCCGGCCGACATCATCGGCCAGCCCGGCGCCGCCCGGCATCGTCGCATCCCCCTGCCGGCGGATCTGTTCGGCCCGTCGCGCAAGAACTCCGCGGGCGTCGAACTTGGCCATGAGGACAGCCTGAACCCGCTGCTGGCCGAGATCGCGGCCGCCGCGTCCCGACCGTTCCCCGAAGCCGGCCCGATCATCGACGGCAAGGCGACGGGAGGAACCGCCCGCGACGTCCGCTCGCCGATCGACAACAAGGTCATCGGCCGCGTGCGCGAAGCCGATGCCGCGCTGGCCGACAGCGCCATGCGGGCTGCGAAGGCCGGCTTTCCCGCCTGGAACGCCACCCCCGCCCGCACCCGCGCGGCCGCGTTGCGCAAGGCCGCCGATCTGATGGAGGCAAGGCGCGGCCTGCTGCTCGCCCTGCTCCAGGCCGAGGCCGGCAAGACGCTCGACGACGCCATCTCCGAGGTGCGCGAGGCCGTCGATTTCTGCCGCTACTACGCCGCCGAAGCCGAGGCGAAGTTGGCCGTCCCGGTCGCCCTGCCCGGCCCTACGGGCGAGGACAACCGCCTCGTCCTGCGCGGACGCGGCGCCTTTCTCTGCATCGCGCCCTGGAACTTCCCGCTGGCGATCTTCGCCGGCCAGATCGCGGCCGCGCTCGTCACGGGCAACAGCGTCGTCGCCAAGCCCGCGCCGCAGACGCCATTGATCGCCGCGGAAGCGGTCCGCCTGCTGCACGAGGCCGGCATCCCGGCCTCCGCGCTGCATCTCGTGCCGGGCGACGGCGCGGTCGGCGCGGCGCTGGTTGGCCACAAGGATGTCGCCGGCGTCGCCTTCACCGGCTCGACGGGCACGGCCCGCGCGATCAACCGGGCGCTCGCCGCCAAGGACGGCCCGATCGTCCCACTGATCGCCGAGACGGGCGGCCTCAACGCCATGATCGTGGATGCCACAGCGCTCGCCGAACAGGTCGCGGACGATGTCGTGATGTCGGCGTTCCGCTCGGCCGGGCAGCGCTGCTCGGCCCTGCGCCTGCTCGTCGTTCAGGACGATGTCGCCGACAAGATGCTGGAGATGATCACCGGCGCCGCCCGCGAACTGAAGCTCGGCGATCCCCGCGCGATCGACACCCATATCGGCCCGGTCATCGACGCCGCCGCCAAGCAGCGCCTCGACGCCCATATCGACGCGATGCGCAAGCTCGGACGCCTGGCCTGGTCGGGCGAGACCCCGGCTTCGGGCGGCACCTATGTCGCCCCGCATGTCGTCACGCTGCGCAGCATCGGCGATCTCTCGCAGGAGCATTTCGGCCCGATCCTGCATGTCGTGCGCTGGAAGGCGGGCGAACTCGACACCGTCATCCACGACATCGAGGCGACCGGCTACGGGCTGACGCTCGGCGTCCATTCGCGCATCGAAACCACGATCGAGCAGGTCACGAGCCGGCTCTCGACCGGCAACATCTATGTCAACCGCAACATCATCGGCGCGGTCGTCGGCGTGCAGCCCTTCGGCGGCCATGGCCTGTCGGGCACCGGGCCCAAGGCCGGCGGACCCAACTACCTGATGCGCTTCGCCACGGAGCAGACGGTGACGATCAACACGGCGGCAGCCGGCGGCAATGCCAGCTTGATCGCGATGGGGGAGTAGGCGAAAGCTGCCGGACGGCACCGGACGAGTTCAACGAAAGATGGCCATGGACCGGATCAGCTTCGACCACTGCGTCATCCACGTTTCGGACTGGGATCGCTCCAACGCCTTCTATCGGGACATCCTCGGGGCCGCTGTGGTTCCCAACGGGGCGGGCTTCGTCTACCGGATCGGCGGCATGCAGCTGAACTGCCATGGGCCAGGGCTCCAGCCGGAGCCGAAGGCGAGGCTTCCCGTTCCGCCCGGAGGCAGCGATCTGTGCTTTCACTGGGACGGGCCGATCGCGGACGCGGTCGCGCATCTCGAAGCCCACGAGGTTGCAGTGGAACTCGGCCCCGTGCCGCGCTTCGGTCGGGGCGGCCCGGGCACCAGCGTCTATTTCCGCGATCCCGACGGCTCTCTTCTCGAGTTCATCAGCTACGCCTGACAACGAAAAAGGGCCGCTCGCGCGGCCCTGTGATCGTTTAAGACTGACGTGGGCGCTCAGGCCGCCTTGCGGGTCTCGAAGACGTGCTTGAATTCGCGCAGCTGGACGAGGACGTCGTGAAGGCGCTTCTTCTCGTCCTCGTCATGCGACCCGGTGAGCTTGGTCTCGACCGTCAGGATTTCCTGGTCGAGCACGGCGGCGTTCACATCCTCGAGGAAACGGCCCTGCTCGGCCAGGATCGTCGTGGACGCCGCGTTGATCTCGACGAGACCGCCGTTGACGAAGAATTCCTTGCCGTTGTTGTCCGTCGTCTGGACGAAGACGATGCCCGCCTTCAGCGTCGACACCAGCGGCGCATGGCCGGCCAGCACGGTCATCTCGCCCTCGCAGGACGGAACGATGACGCTGACGACGTTGCCCGAGAACAGGATGCGCTCAGGCGAGACGAGTTCGAACTTGAAGGTGGCCATCGGTACTCTCTCCCGGGCTCGTCATGGTCGGGCTCGACCCGACCATCTCGAAAACCAGTGTCTTCTGGTCGAAAAATTCCCGGGACAAGCCCGGGAATGACGCCTGATCAGGCCGCTTCCGCCGCCAGGCGCTGGGCCTTCTCGATGGCTTCGTCGATCGAGCCGACCATGTAGAAGGCCGCCTCCGGCAGGTGGTCGTACTTGCCCTCGACCAGGCCCTTGAAGCCCTTGATGGTGTCTTCCAGCGCGACCAGCTTGCCAGGCGAACCGGTGAAGATTTCGGCGACGAAGAAGGGCTGCGACAGGAAGCGCTCGATCTTGCGGGCGCGCGCCACGGTCAGCTTGTCCTCTTCCGAGAGCTCGTCCATGCCCAGGATCGCGATGATGTCCTGCAGCGCCTTGTAGCGCTGGAGGATCTGCTGGACCTGACGGGCAATGCCGTAATGCTCTTCGCCGACGATCGCGGCCGAGAGCATGCGCGAGGTCGAGTCAAGCGGGTCGACGGCCGGGTAGATGCCCTTTTCCGCGATCGAGCGCGACAGAACGGTCGTGGCGTCCAGGTGAGCGAAGGAGGTCGCGGGCGCCGGGTCGGTCAGGTCGTCGGCCGGGACATAGATCGCCTGCACCGAGGTGATCGAGCCCTTGTTGGTGGTGGTGATGCGCTCCTGCAGGTTGCCCATGTCGGTCGCCAGCGTCGGCTGATAACCCACCGCCGACGGGATGCGGCCGAGCAGCGCCGACACTTCCGAGCCCGCCTGCGTGAAGCGGAAGATGTTGTCGACGAAGAACAGCACGTCCTGGCCCTTGTCGCGGAAGTCTTCCGCAACCGTCAGGCCCGACAGGGCGACGCGCATGCGGGCGCCCGGGGGCTCGTTCATCTGGCCGTAGACCAGGGCGCACTTAGAGCCCTCGCCGCCGCCCTTCTTGTTCACGCCGGACTCGATCATCTCGTGATAGAGGTCGTTGCCCTCGCGGGTGCGCTCGCCGACGCCGGCGAACACCGAATAGCCGCCATGCGCCTTCGCGACGTTGTTGATCAGCTCCATGATCAGCACGGTCTTGCCCACGCCGGCGCCGCCGAACAGGCCGATCTTGCCGCCCTTGGCGTAGGGCGCCAGCAGGTCGACGACCTTGATGCCGGTGACCAGGATCTGCGCGTCGGTCGCCTGCTCGGCATAGGACGGAGCGGGCTGGTGGATGCCGCGGGTCGCGGTGGTCAGGATCGGGCCGGCCTCGTCGACCGGCTCGCCGATGACGTTCATGATGCGGCCCAGGCACTCGTCGCCGACCGGAACCATGATCGGGGAGCCGGTGTCGGTGACCGACTGGCCGCGGACCAGACCCTCGGTGGAGTCCATCGCGATGGTGCGGACGGTGTTCTCGCCGAGATGCTGGGCGACCTCGAGGACGAGGCGGTTGCCGAGATTGTTGGTCTCGAGCGCGTTCAGGATCTCCGGCAGTTCGCCGTCGAACTGCACGTCGACAACGGCGCCGATGACCTGCGCGACGCGGCCGGTGCCGGTGTTGGCGGGCTTCTCGGTGGCGGCGGTCTTCTTGGTAGCGGCTTTGGCCATGGTGATAACCTCGGATTCGCGTTCAGCGTGTCGACAAAGCCGGCGCGCCGGCCTCAATTCAGGCGGTTAGAGCGCTTCCGCGCCGGAGATGATCTCGATCAGTTCCTTGGTGATCATGGCCTGGCGCGAGCGGTTGTAGAGCTGCGTCTGCTTCTTGATCATTTCGCCGGCGTTGCGCGTGGCGGAGTCCATCGCCGACATGCGCGCGCCCTGCTCGGAAGCGGCGTTCTCGAGGATCGCGCGCAGCACCTGAACCGTGAGGTTGCGCGGCAGCAGCGTCTCGAGGATTTCGCCCTCGTCGGGCTCGTAGTCATAGACGGCGGCCGCGGCCTTGGTCCCGGTCGGGATTTCCGCCGGGATGATGCGCTGGGCGGTCGGGATCTGCGAAATCACCGACTTGAACTTGGAGAAGAACAGGGTCGCGACGTCGAACTCGCTGGCCGCGAAGCGCGACAGGATGCCCTGGGCGATACCCTCGGCATTGACGTAACCGACCTGCTTGAAGGCGCGCAGGTCGATCAGCTCGATGATGTCCTTCTCGAACTGCCGGCGCAGCAGGTCATAGCCCTTCTTGCCGACGCAGATGATCTTGACGGTCTTGCCCTGGGCCTTCAGCGCCAGCGCCTTGTCGCGCGCCAGACGGGCGATCGACGAGTTGAAAGCGCCACACAGGCCGCGCTCGGCCGTGCAGACCACCAGGAGGTGCACCTTGTCGGCGCCCGTGCCGGCGATCAGGCGCGGTGCGCTCGATCCCGTCACGCCGGAGGCGAGATTGGCCAGCACCGTCTCCATGCGCTCGGCATAGGGACGCGCAGCCTCCGCCGCCGCCTGCGCCCGGCGCAGCTTCGCAGCCGCGACCATCTGCATGGCCTTGGTGATCTTCTGCGTCGCCTTCACGGAAGCGATGCGGTTTCGTAGGTCCTTCAATGAAGGCATGTAGCGCTCTCACCCCGTCATGGTCGACCTTGCGTCGACCATCCACGTCTTGAACCTCATTCTCACCCGCCACGCGCGCCTTGCGGCGCAAAGACGTGGATGGTCGGGACAAGCCCGACCATGACGGGCACCGACCTTAGGCGAACGACTTGGCGTAGTCCGTGACCAGATCCTTCAGCTTCGCGGCGTTCGCGTCCGAAAGGTCCTTGGTCTTGCCGATCTCGTTGAGCATGTCGGCATGCTTGCCGCGCACCAGCGCCAGCAGGCCGTCCTCGAAGGCGCGGACCTTGTTGACCGGGATCGGGTCGAGATAGCCGTTGACGCCGGCATAGATCACGACCGTCTGCTCTTCCATCTTCAGCGGCGAGAACTGCGCCTGCTTCAGGAGCTCGGTCAGGCGGGCGCCGCGGTTGAGCAGGCGCTGCGTGACCGCATCGAGGTCGGAGCCGAACTGGGCGAAGGCGGCCATCTCGCGATACTGGGCGAGCTCGCCCTTGATCTTGCCCGCGACCTTCTTGGTCGCCTTGGTCTGCGCGGCCGAGCCGACGCGCGACACCGAGAGGCCGACGTTCACCGCGGGGCGGATGCCCTGATAGAACAGGTCGGTCTCGAGGAAGATCTGGCCGTCGGTGATCGAGATCACGTTGGTCGGGATATAGGCCGAGACGTCGTTGGCCTGTGTCTCGATGACCGGCAGCGCCGTCAGCGAGCCGAGACCGGCCTCCTCGCCCATCTTCGCCGCGCGCTCGAGCAGGCGGGAGTGGAGATAGAACACGTCGCCCGGATAGGCCTCGCGGCCCGGCGGGCGGCGCAGCAGGAGCGACATCTGGCGGTAGGCGACGGCCTGCTTGGAGAGGTCGTCATAGATGATGACGGCGTGCATGCCGTTGTCGCGGAAATACTCGCCCATGGCGCAGCCGGCGAAGGGCGCCAGGAACTGCATCGGGGCGGCGTCCGAGGCGGTCGCGGCGATGACGATCGAGTACTCCAGCGCGCCGCGCTCTTCGAGCACCTTCACGAACTGGGCGACGGTCGAACGCTTCTGGCCGATCGCGACATAGACGCAGTAGAGCTTTTGGCTCTCGTCCGTGCCCTCGTTGTTGGCCTTCTGGTTCAGGATCGTGTCGAGCGCCACGGCGGTCTTGCCGGTCTGGCGGTCGCCGATGATCAGCTCGCGCTGGCCGCGGCCGATCGGGATCAGGGCGTCGATCGCCTTGAGGCCGGTCGCCATCGGCTCATGCACCGACTTGCGCGGGATGATGCCGGGCGCCTTGACGTCGACGCGCGAGCGCTGGGTCGCCTTGATCGGGCCCTTGCCGTCGATCGGGTTGCCGAGCGCGTCGACGACGCGGCCGAGCAGCTCCTTGCCGACCGGCACGTCCACGATCGCGCCGGTGCGCTTGACCGTCTGGCCTTCCTTGATCTCGCGGTCGGAACCGAAGATCACGACGCCGACATTGTCGCTCTCGAGGTTGAGCGCCATGCCGCGCACGCCGCTCTCGAACTCGACCATCTCGCCGGCCTGGACCTTGTCGAGGCCGTAGACGCGGGCGATGCCGTCGCCGACGGAGAGAACCTGGCCGACCTCGGTGACGGAGGCTTCGGACCCAAAGTTCGAAATCTGGGCCTTCAGGATCGCGGAGATTTCAGCGGGGCGGATTTCCATCAGCCGACCTCTTTCATGGCAAGACGAATTGAATTGAGTTTGGTCTTCAGCGAGGCGTCGACCATGCGGGAGCCCATCTTGACGACGAGCCCGCCGATCAGCGCCGGATCGATCTTGATCGCGACGTCGACATCCTTGCCCGCGACGGCGGCGAGCGCGGCGCGGATCTCATCGACGCGCTTCTGCGCAGGCGCCTCGGCCAGCGTGACCTCGGCGCTGACGATGCCCTTGGCCTGCGCGACGAGCGCCTTGTAGCCGGCGATCATGCCGGGCAGCGCGAAGAGGCGGCGCTTGCTGGCGACGAAACCGATGAAATTGGCGGCGATGCCGGAAATCTTGGCCGCGGCCAGGACGGCGCTGATCGCGCTTGTCTGCTCCTCGGCGGAGAACACCGGGCTGCCGACGAGACGGCGCAGATCCTCGCTCTCGGCGAGCATCGCCGAAAAGCTGTCGAGGTCGGCGGAGACGGCATCGATGGCGTTGGCCTCTTCGGCCAGTTCGAACAGGGCCGTGGCGTAGCGACCGGCCACGCCCGAAACCAGTGATCCTTGCGATCCGCCTTCAGCCACGCTTCAAATCTCTCGTTTCATAGGACGGCTCCCGGCGACCCTCTCGCGAAGGTGGAGTGCGATGTCCTGACGCTGCGATGTATCACGGACGTGAACCCGGCAAGACGGCTTCGCGACCTAAATGTGGCGGTGCACTAGCATGCGGTTTTGGGCTGCGCAATCCGTTGATGCCGATCGACGGCACGGTTTGGCAGGCTCTTGGGTGCCGGGGCTGCAGGCTTCTAGAGAAAGCTCTGCGGATCGACATCGACCGCCACGCGCACCGAGCCCTTGGGCTTGCCGCCGCGCTTGAGCCAGGCGCGCAGATAGTCCTGCAGGTTCACCTCGCGCTCCGTCTTGACGATCAGGCGCATGCGGTGACGCCCGCGCAGCACGGCCAGCGGCGCTTCCGCCGGCCCGAGCACGCTGACCCCGGCGGGGGCGTCGGCACAGCGCGCCAGCATCCGCGCATGGCCTTCGGCTTCCGCTTGGGAGCTGGCCGAGACGATCAACCCGGCGAGGCGCCCAAAGGGCGGCAGCCCGGCGGCCTCCCGCGACGCCGCCTCTGCGGCATAAAACCGCTCCGGGTCGCCCGACACCAGCGCCTTCAGCACCGGATGCGCCGGGTCATGGGTCTGCAGCAGCGCCCGGCCCGGCTTGTCGCCGCGCCCGGCGCGCCCTGTGACCTGCCGCAGCACCTGGAAGGTGCGCTCGGCCGCGCGCGGATCGCCCGAGGTCAGGCCGAGATCGGCGTCAACCACTCCCACCAGCGTCATGCCAGGAAAGTTGTGCCCCTTGGCGACGAGCTGCGTGCCGATGACGATGTCGAATTCGCCCGAGGCCACCGCCATCAGCTCGGTCTTCAGCCGCTCGGTCCCGCCCGGAAAGTCGCTCGACAGGACAATGCCGCGCGCCTGCGGGAACAGCGTCGCGACCTCCTCGGCGAGCCGCTCGACGCCGGGCCCGCAGGCGGTCAGGCTGTCCTGCGCATGGCATTGCGGGCATTCGTTCGGCCTGCGCTCGACATGGCCGCAATGGTGGCAGACCAGCGCGCGGCGGAAGCGGTGATCGACCAGCCAGGCCGAGCAGTTGGGGCACTGGAAGCGGTGCCCGCAGTCCCGGCACAACGTCAGCGGCGCATAGCCGCGACGGTTGAGGAACAGCAGCGACTGCTCTTTCGCCTCGAGATTGATCGCGATCTCCCGGGCCAGCGCCTCGGAAATCCAGCGCCCGCGCGGCGGCTTGTCCTGGCGCAGATCGACGAGCCGCAGTGTCGGCAGGGTCCGTCCGCCGAACCGTTCGGGCAGCTTGAGATGGGTGTAGCGCCCGCGCTCGGCGTTGACGCGCGTCTCCAGCGAGGGCGTCGCCGAGGTCAGGATGACCGGCGCATTCTCGATCCGCCCGCGCACCACGGCCATGTCGCGGGCATGGTAGGCGACGCCGTCCTCCTGCTTGTAGGCGGCCTCGTGCTCTTCATCGACCACGATCAGCCCGAGATCCTTGTAAGGCAGGAACAGCGCCGAACGCGCCCCCGCCACCACCTTCGCCTCGCCGCTGGCAATGGCCGCCTGCAGCCGTTCGCGCCTGCGCCCCGTCACCGCCGAGTGCCACAGCCCCGGACGTACGCCGAAACGCGCCTCGAAACGGTCGATGAACTGCGCGGTGAGCGCGATCTCCGGCATCAGGATCAGGCTCTGGCGCCCGAGCCGGACGGCTTGCGCCACCGCCTCGAAATAGACCTCCGTCTTGCCCGAGCCGGTGACGCCTTCGAGCAATGTCACGCCATAGGTTGCGGCGTTGACCGAGGCGACGAGCGCGGCCGCCGCCGCCGCCTGATCCTCCGACAGCGCGGGCTGGGCATGATCGGGATCGGGCAGCGCCGCGATCGCCTCGCGCGGCAGCGGTTCGACGGCGAAGGTGCCGGCATCGACCAGCGAATCGATCACCGCGCTGCTGACCGACGCCGCTTCCGCCAGCGCGCTCTTGGCCGTCAGCAATCCGCCCTCGGCGGCGGCGATGGCCCGAATCCGCGCCGGCGTCATCCGGGTGGGCGGCGGCCCGACCAGACGCACGCCGAGCTTGGGCCGCTCCGGCGCGTCCTCTGGCGGCCGCCGCAGCGCTAGCGCCAGCACCGAACCCTTGGCCGCCAGCGTGTACCATGCCACCCAGTCGACGAGCTTCATCAGCGCACTGTCGAGCGGCGGCATGTCGAGTTTGGCCGTGACCTTCTTGAGATTGCCGCCGCTGCCCGCGCCGATGGCCCAGACGACGCCGACGGTTTCGCGCGGGCCGAGCGGCACCTGCACGACATCGCCGGGCGCCAGCACGAGCCCCGGCGGCACCGCGTAGCTGTAAGCCTGGTCGAGCGCGAGCGGGATCAGCACATCGACCGTGCCGCTTTCCCCACCCTGCTCCGACCGGCTCTCCATGGCTTGTGCCTAGACGCTCGCGGCTGGAGCGACAACCGCCTGCCTTGGCTTCGCCCCGATCGGATGATGTCTGCAGGCGCACTGTGCGACCGCGACCTGACGAGCCCGTTGATGACCCGCAAACCCGTAGTTCTGATCGCCCTGGCACTCCTGTCGGGTCTGGCCATCGGCAAGCCGATGGGCGCGCTCGCCCAGCCCGCCCCGCCCGAGAACTGGCCGGCGGTCAAATGCGAGCGCTACACCAAGGCCTATGCCGATGCTTTGGCCAGGCTCGGTCGTAAGGGCCTTGGCCAGCCTTTCCTGGACGCGCACGAGGCCTTTCTTACCTCCGGCTGCAGCATCAAGGGCGAAGTCTGCCCGCGCAGCGCTGAGGAGCTGAACCTCGCAAATGTCATGGTCATCATGGGCATGAACCAGGGCATGGCCAGCACCTTCATGCCCTTCGCCTGTCCGAAGCGCTGACGCCGCCGCTTCGGGAGGCGTTAAGGTTGCGCCGTCATGCTCCGGGGCAACTCGAGGCACAGGCCTGTCCATGACCGATTTCGACACCCTCACCCGTGCCTGGCTCGACCATCTCGCCCATGAGCGGCGTCTCTCGCCCAAGACGCTCGAAGCCTATGGCCGCGACATCAGACAGTTCGCAGCCTTCATCACCGAGCATCTGGGCGGCGCGCCCACGCTGTCCGACATCGCCGCGCTCAAGCCCGCCGACCTGCGCGCCTTTCTCGGCCGGCGGCGGCGCGACGGCGTCGGCAACCGCACGCTGATGCGCCAGCTTGCGGCGCTGCGCTCGCTCGCCCGCTTCGGCGAGCGCAGCGGCAAGCTGACGGCCGCAGCCTTCGCCGCGACGCGCGGCCCGCGCATCGGCAAGTCCCTGCCGCGACCGCTCGAGGCCAGCGCGGCAAAAGCCGTGACCCAGGCCGACACCCGCGCCGGCGACATCCGCGATCCCTGGATCCTCGCCCGCGACGCCGCCGTGCTCGCGCTGCTCTATGGCTGCGGCCTGCGCATCTCGGAGGCCCTGTCCCTGACGCGGTCCCAGGCGCCCTCCAGCCCAGGCGACACGCTGACCGTCCTCGGCAAGGGCAACAAGACCCGCATGGTCCCGGTCCTGCCGGTCGTCGTGACGTCGATCGGGGCGTATCTCGCGCTCTGCCCCTGGCGCCTGCCGCCGGAGGGGCCGCTGTTTCTCGGCGCCAAGGGCGGCCCCTTGTCTCCGCGCATCATCCAGCTTGCCGTCGAGGGCCTGCGCGGCGCGCTCGGACTGCCGGATTCGGCGACCCCCCATTCGCTGCGCCATTCCTTCGCGACGCATCTTCTGGGGCGCGGCGGCGATCTGCGCGCCATCCAGGAACTGCTCGGCCACGCCTCGCTCTCGACGACGCAGGTCTATACCCGCATCGATTCCGCCCGGCTGATGGCGGCCTATGACGCCGCCCATCCGCGCGCCGGGCGCTGACGCCGCCAGCCCGCCCGCCCCGTCTTGGTTGCCGCTGAGGCATGCTCTAAGCACGGCCGGCAAGCTGGGGGGATTTGATTCGTGTCTGGTCACATCGAGGCGCCCGAGGGCGGGAACAAGAAGATCGCGCTGCTGATCGCGGTGTTGGCGCTGATGCTGTCACTGTCGGAAATCGGCGGCAAGCAGGCGGAGAACGAGTCGATCGCCAAGAATATCGACGCCTCCAATCTCTGGTCCTTCTTCCAGGCCAAGACGATTAGGGGAACGACCGTCCGCACCGCCGCCGAGGCGATGGAGATCGATCTCGCCGCCACGGCCGATCCGGCCGCCCGCGAGCGCCTGCAGAAGCGCATCGACGGCTGGAAGGCGACGGTCGCGCGCTACGAATCCGAACCCGAGACCCAGGAAGGCCGCAAGGAACTGATGGCCCGCGCCAAGGCCACCGAACAGATCCGCGACGACCAGAAGGCCCGCAGCGAGAATTTCGAGATCGCCTCGGGTCTGCTGCAGATCGGCATCGTCGTCGCCTCCGCCTCGATCATCACCGGCGTCGGCGTGCTCGCCTATGTCGCGGGCGGGCTCGGCGGGCTTTCGCTGGTCTTCATGGCGCTGGCGCTGTTTGCCCCCCACCTGCTGTTCTGAGCCGCCTCACGCCGGCCGCGGAAAATCCGGTAGGGGCGCGCGCAGCTTTTCCCAGGCGCGCGCCATGCGCAGCACGCCGAGATCGTCGAAGCGGCGGCCGGTGATCTGCAGGCCGATCGGCAGGCCGCCGGCCGTCATCGCGGCGGGCACGGCGATCGACGGCTGGTCGGACATGTTGGCCGGCAGCGTGAAGACGATGTGCTCGAAGGGCTCGCGCGGGTCGTCGATCGGGGACGCGTAGTCGGCCGGGTAGGTCGGGACCGGCGAAACCGGCGAGAGTACGAAATCGAACGGGGCGCTCTGCTTCAGAGCCGCATCCTTGATCGCCAGCATCTGGCTCATGCCGTTGTAGACGCGAAGGCCCGACAGCGACTCCCCCACATTGGCCCAGGCGAAGATGTAGGACAAAACCTTGCCCTGCTTCTCGGTCGAGAGGGCCCCGATCTCCGCCCAGGCGCGCTGGCGCCAGAAATCGTCGAGCCCGTCCAGCATGGCGCGGGTCATGAAGGCGGGCGCCTCCTCGACAATCGCCCCGGCTGCGGCGAAGGCCCTGCCTGCGGCCTCGATCGCCGCTTTGGTCTCCGGCTCGACCGGCATACCGATCCCGGGATCGAGCTGCAGCCCGATCCGCAAGCCCTTCACATCGAGGTCGAGCGCGAGCCAGTCGATCTCCTGGGGCGGCAGGCTCATGCCGTCGCGCGCGTCGGGTTTCGAGATTTCGCGCATCATCAGGGCCGTGTCGGTGACGGTGCGGGTCATCGGGCCGGCGACGCGGCCGTAATAGCTGGGGTCGATCGGGACCCGCCCAAAGCTCGGCTTCAACCCCACCAGCCCGCACCAGCCGGCCGGCAGCCGGACCGAGCCGCCGATATCGGTGCCGACATGCAAAGGTCCGTAGCCGGCAGCCCCCGCCGCGCCTGCGCCGGCCGAAGACCCGCCCGGATTCTTGGACAGGTCCCAAGGGTTGCGGGTCAGCTCGTGAAAGCTCGACAGGCCCGAGGACAGCATGCCGTAATCGGGCATCGTCGTCTTCGCGAGCAGGACGAAACCGGCCTCGCTCAGCCGCGCGGCAACCGGCGCATCCGCCGCCATCGGCACGAGATCGCGCGCCGCGGTGCCCACCGGCATCGGCGTGCCCTTTGTGGCGATGTTCTCCTTGATCGTGCCCGGCACGCCGTCGAGCGGCAGCGCCTCACCCCGCATCCAGCGCGCCTCGGAGGCTTTCGCCGCCGCGCGCGCGGCCTCCGGCTGATACGCATAGAGCGCCTTGATCTGCGGCTCGCACGCCTCGACGCGGGCGATCACCGCCTCGGTGACCTCGACCGGCGAGAGCGCGTTCGAGCGGTAGGCGTCGAGCAGTTCGACGGCGCTGAGATCGGCGGGATCGGGCATCGGCAATCATCCTCGTCAGGCGTGGCGCGGCGTGGCTGCTCATCCATGCCATGGCCGAATTGAAAACGGCATGGTCATGCGGCGCAACCCATGCCGGCTCGCGCCGCATCACCGGCCGGGCGCGAGACGCCAAGCAAGCGCCGCGCCGCAGCGCCGCGCTCAGGCGAAGTAGTCGGGATTCTGCTCCTGCAGATGCAGCAGGTCCGGCAACAGCGTGCCCAGATGCTGGCGCATCGCGCTCTCGGCCTGCGGGCCATCCTGCCGGCGCACCGCATCGACGATCGAGAGATGCTCGCGGATCACCATCGCCATCCGCCCGGGCACCGGCAGGGTCATCCGGCGGCAGCGGTCGATCTGGCTTTTGGCCGCATGCGCGATCTTCCAGATGCCAGGATAGCCGGCGATGACGGCCAGCGTCTCATGGAAGGCCTCGTCGGCGAGGTGGAAGGCCTCCTGATCGCCGCTCTCGAACGCCTCGTGCTGGCGCGCGATCGTTGCATCCAGCTTCGCTACCGCCTCGGCCGTCACGGTCCGCGCCACGAGCGCGACAGTCGCGCATTCGAGCGCCTGCCGGATGAAGACGGCCTCGGGGATCGCCTCGGTGGGAATCCGCGCCACGAAGGTGCCGGCCTGCGGAAAGATCTCGACGAGCCCCTCTTCCTTCAGCCTGATCAGTGCCTCGCGAACCGGCGTGCGGCTGGTGCCGAAGCGCGCGGTGAGTTCCTTCTCGACCAGCGCCGCGCCCGGCACGATCTCCATGGCCAGGATCGCGCGCCGGAGCTCGTCCTGCACCAGGGAGGCGGCTGTCGAGCGGCCGCTGGGCATGGCGCCCACGGGCTGGCGGCGGCGCTCGCGTCGCGGGGCGTCTTCGTCGGCTCTGCGGGGAATGGTGATCTGCGACATCGCCCTGCCTTGCTGCGCCCGCCGGCCCGGACAGGCCGTGGGACAAGGGCAGCCGCCGGCGCGACGTCTGCTCCTTTTGGCCGATAGCATGTCCGACTTCCGCAAACTAGTATATTAGTATATTGACCCATCGGCGCGGCGGCGATTATGGTCCGCCGGCAAGCCGACGAGAGTGCCTGACCCGATGCTGCTTCACGATGATCGCCTATTTCCCGCAGACCCCGTGACGCGCGGCATCGCGCGCCGGCTCTACGCCACGATCCGCGATCTGCCGATCATCTCGCCCCATGGCCACACAGACCCGCGCTGGTTCGCCGAGGACCAGCCCTTCAGCGACCCGGCGACGCTCCTGGTCAAGCCGGACCACTATATCTTCCGGATGCTCTATTCGCAGGGCGTGCGCCTCGAGCAGCTCGGGATTCCCCGCAAGGACGGCGCCGCCGTCGAGGCCGATCCTCGCGCCGTCTGGAGCGTCTTCGCCAAACACTGGCATCTGTTTCGCGGGACGCCGACGCGGCTGTGGTTCGAACATGCGCTGTCGTCGGTCTTCGGCATCAACGAACGGCTCTCGCCGGAAAATGCCGACAAGCTCTATGACCGCATCGCCGAGAAGCTGGCCCAGCCGGAGCTGCGGCCCCGCGCCCTGTTCGAGCGCTTCAACATCGAGGCGATCTCCACCACGGAAGGCGCGCTCGACGACCTGAAATGGCACGACATGATCAAGGCGTCGGGCTGGGGCGGCAAGGTCGTCACCGCCTATCGTCCCGACAGCGTCGTCGACCCTGAATTCGAGGGCTTCGCCGCCAATCTCGAGCAGTTCGGCGCCCTGACGGGTGAGGACGTCACGAGCTGGACCGGCTATCTCGCCGCCCACCGCCAGCGCCGCGACTATTTCCGCCAGCGCGGCGCGACCTCCTCCGATCACGGCCACGCCACCGCCCGCACCGCCAACCTCTCGAAGGCCGACGCGCAGGCGCTGTTCGCCAGGGTCGTCGCCGGCAAGGCCTCAGCCGAGGATGCCGATCTCTTCCGCGGCCAGATGCTGACCGAGATGGCGAAGATGAGCCTCGACGACGGGCTCGTCCTGCAGATTCACCCGGGCTCCTCGCGCAATCACAACGCCTCGCTGTTCGAACAGTTCGGCCGCGACATGGGCGCCGACATCCCGCGCCAGACCGACTATGTCGCCGCTCTGAAGCCGCTGCTCGACGCGGTCGGCAACGAGCCGAACCTCACCGTCATCGCCTTCACGCTGGACGAGACCGCCTATTCGCGCGAGCTCGCGCCGCTGGCGGGCCACTATCCGGCGCTCCGGCTCGGACCGGGCTGGTGGTTCCTTGATGCGCCCGAGGCGATGCTGCGCTTCCGCGAACTGACCACCGAGACGGCCGGCTTCTACAACACCGTCGGCTTCAACGACGACACCCGCGCCTATCTCTCGATCCCCGCGCGCCACGATGTCGCCCGCCGCTGCGACTGCACCTATCTCGCCAAGCTCGTCGCCGAGCACCGTCTGGACGAAGACGAGGCCGTCGAGGTCGCCCATGACCTCGCCTACCGACTGGCCAAGGAGGCCTATCGCCTGTGACCGCCCCCAAGATGATCGACAAAAAGACCATCGACGAACGCCAGGCCGCGCATCCGCGCGATGTCCGCGGCTACGACACCGACGCGCTGCGCGAGGACTTCCTGATCGAGCGCATCTTCGTGCCCGGCGAGATCACGCTGACCTACAGCCATTACGACCGCATGATCGTCGGCGGCGCGACGCCGGCGGCCGCGCCGCTGACGCTCGCCCCTTTCGCGCCGACCGGCACGCCCTTCTTCCTGGCGCGGCGCGAGCTCGGCATCATCAATCTCGGCGGCGCCGGCAACGTCACGGTCGACGGTACGGTCTTCGAGCTGCCGAACCTGGATGCGCTTTATGTCGGCCTCGGCGCCAGCGACGTTGCCTTCGCCAGCGCCGACGCCGCCAACCCGGCCAAGTTCTACCTGACCAGCGCGCCGGCCCACCGCGAGGCGCCCCACCAGCTCATCCGCAAGGCCGACGCCAACACGATCCATCTCGGCTCACCCGAGACCTCCAACAAGCGCACCATCCGGCAATACATCATGCCCAACACCACCGGCACCAATCAGCTGGTCATGGGCATGACCGCGCTGGAGCCCGGCTCGGTCTGGAACTCCATGCCCTGCCACACCCATACGCGGCGGATGGAGGCCTATCTCTACTTCAACCTCGACCCCGCCCACCGCGTCTTCCACTTCATGGGCGAGCCCCAGCAGACCCGGCATCTGCTGGTCGCCAACGAGCAGGCGGTGATCTCGCCCAACTGGTCGATCCATTGCGGCTGCGGCACCTCGAACTACGCCTTCGTCTGGGCCATGGCCGGCGACAATGTCGAGTTCACCGACATGGATCCGGCCCCCGTGGACATGCTGCGCTGATGGCCTCGCCCTTCGACCTCACCGGCCGCAACGCCCTGGTGACCGGCGCCAATACCGGCATCGGCCAGGGCATCGCGCTGGCGCTGGCGCAGGCCGGCGCCACGGTGGTGGCCGCCGGTCGCTCTGACATGGACGAGACGCTGGGACTGATCGCGGAAGCCGGCGGCGCAGCCCACGCCCTCAAGGTCGACCTTCAGGAAAAGGGCATCGCGCCAGCCGTGATCGCGCAGGCCGAAGGCCTCGCCGGGCCGCTCGACATCCTCGTCAACAATGCCGGCATCATCCGCCGGGCCGATGCGCTCGATTTCAGCGAGAGCGACTGGGACGATGTGATGAACGTCAACCTCAAGGCGACGTTCTTCCTGGCTCAGGCCTTCGCGAAACCGGCGGTCGAGGCGGGACGTGGCGCGCGGATCGTCAACATCGCCTCGCTGCTCTCCTTCCAGGGCGGCATCCGCGTTGCGTCCTACACCGCCAGCAAGAGCGGGCTCGCCGGGCTGACCAAGCTTCTCGCCTGCGAATGGGCGGCCAAGGGCATCAATGTGAACGCCATCGCCCCGGGCTATATCGAGAGCAACAACACGGAAGCGCTGCGCGCCGACCCCGACCGCAACCAGGCGATCCTCGCGCGCATCCCGGCCGGCCGCTGGGGCCGGCCCTCGGACATCGGCGGCGCCGCCGTGTTCCTCGCCAGCGACGCCGCCGCCTACATGCACGGCGCCATTATCCCCGTGGACGGAGGCTGGTTGGCCCGATGAAGACGCGTCTGAATTCCTTCTTCCAGCACGATGCCGATCTCGCCTGGGAGCCGACCGAACCCGGCGTCAAGCGCAAGATCATGGCCTATGGCGAGGATCTGATGGTCGTGCGCGTGGTCTTCGAGGCCGGCGCGGTCGGCAAGGCCCATCAGCACCCGCACCGCCAAGCCTCGTACGTAGAGAGCGGCGTCTTCGACGTCACCATCGATGGGCGCACGCAGCGCCTGGTGACGGGCGACACCTTCTTCGTGCCTGCCGACCTCGTCCACGGCGTCACCGCCGTCGAGGCCGGCCAGCTGATCGATTCCTTCACGCCGATGCGGAAGGAATTCGTCTGAGACCGCCTGATCGGCATGAGCCGGCGGGCGCCCACCGAAGGGCAAGAATGACCGGAAAAAGCCGGCTAACCACAACGGGAGAGACAATGATGACGATCACCAAGAGGACTTTCGGACTGCTCGCCGGCGCCGCCATGCTGGCCTCCGTCGCGCTGCCGGCGGCAGCCCAGACCACGCTGCGGTCCACCGACATTCACCCGACCGACTATCCGACGGTCGAGGCTGTCCGCCACATCAGCAAGCTGCTGGAGGAGCGCACCAAGGGCCGCCTCAAGATCAACGTCTTCCACTCGGCCCAGCTCGGCAACGAGAAGGACACGATCGAGCAGACCCGCTTCGGCGTGATCGACCTCAACCGCATCAACATGGCGCCGTTCAACAACCTGATCCCGGCGACGAACGTGCCGTCCCTGCCCTTCATCTTCCGCTCGGTCGCCCATATGCGCACCGTGATGGACGGCCCGATCGGCGACTCGATCCTCAAGGAGTTCGAGAAGCATGATCTGGTCGGGCTGGCATTCTACGATTCCGGCTCGCGCTCCTTCTACAACTCCAAGCGCCCGATCAACACGCCCGCCGACATGAAGGGCATGAAGATCCGCGTCCAGCAGTCGGACATGTTCGTCGCGCTCGTCTCCGCGCTCGGCGCCAACGCGACCCCGATGGCCTTCGGCGAGGTCTACTCCGCCCTGCAGACCGGCGTCATCGACGGCGCCGAGAACAACTGGCCGTCCTTCGAGTCGACCAAGCATTTCGAGGTCTCGAAGTTCTACTCGCTGACCGAGCACTCGCTCTCGCCCGAAGTGCTGGTGATGTCCAAGCGCTCCTTCGACAAGCTCTCCAAGGAAGACCAGGAGATCATGAAGGTCGCTGCCAAGGAGTCCGTCGCCAAGATGCGCGAGCTCTGGGACGCCCGCGAGAAGGCCTCGGAAGCCAAGGTCAAGGCCGGCGGCGCCGTCATCAACGCGGTCGAGAAGCAGCCCTTCATCGACGCGATGAAGCCGGTCTACGACAAGTTCGTCACCGACGCGGCCCTCAAGGACCTCGTCGCGAAGATCCAGGCGGTCAAGTAACCCCGCCCCATCGATCCACGGGCGGCGGCCTCCGCCGCCCGTTTTCGTTTTCACGCCCGAACGTCAGGACCTGTCCATGAGCGGTTTCGCCCGGATGCTCACGCGCATCAATTCACGCCTCAGCCTGATCGCCCTGCTGGCGGCCGGGCTGGGCCTGATCATGATGACGGCGATCGTCGCCTGGACCGTGTTCGGACGCTACATCCTGAATGCGACCCCGACCTGGGGCGAACCGGCCTCGCTGTTCCTGATGCTCTGGTTCATCCTGCTCGGCGGCTCCGTCGGCGTCCGGGAGCTCGACCATATGGGCTTCGATGTCGGGCTGCATTATCTGCGCGGGCCTGCGAAATCGGCGCTCATCATCGCCAATGAGGTGCTGGTCACGCTCTTTGCCTTCGCCATGGTCTGGTACGGCACCGAACTCGCTGCCAAGGTCTGGAGCGACCGGCTGCCGATGATCGGCATCTCCAAGGGCTGGGACTATGTCCCGATCATCGCCGGCGGAAGCCTGATCGCCCTGTTCTCGATCGAGAAGCTCCTGCTGTTCCTGACAGGCGAAAAGCTCGCCCCGATGCCGCTCAACGCCAACGGCCTCGGCGGGGAGGCCTGAGCGATGGCCATCACGATCCTCTTCACCTCTTTCGCCGCCCTCCTGTTGATGGGCGTGCCGGTCGCCTTCTGCCTCGGGCTCTCCTCCATGGCGACGGTGCTCTACATCGGCATTCCGCCGGTGGTGATCTTCCAGCAGATGTCGACCGGCATGAACGCCTTCGCCATGCTGGCGATCCCGTTCTTCATCTATTCGGGCGACCTGATGATCCGCGGCGGCATCGCCGACCGGCTGATCCAGTTCGCCTCCTCGCTGGTCGGGCATCTGCGCGGCGGACTCGGTCAGGTCAACGTCATCACCTGCACGCTCTTCGGCGGCATCTCCGGCTCGGCCGTGGCCGACGCCTCGGCGGTGGGCGGCATCATGATCCCGCAGATGGTCAAGCGCGGCTATGCGCCCGACTACGCCGTCAACGTCACCGCCAACGCGGCAATCATCGCGCTGCTGATCCCGCCTTCGCACAACATGATCATCTACTCGCTGGCGGCGGGCGGCACGATCTCGATTGCCGATCTCTTCACCGCCGGCGTCATTCCGGGCGCTCTCCTGTGCCTGGCCCTGATGGTCGCCGCCTGGGCGGTCGCGGTGAAGCGCGGCTACCCGGCCGACATCTTCCCGGGCTTCCTGACGGTCGCCCGCCTCTTTATCGCCGCGACACCGGGTCTGCTGCTGATCGGCATCATCTTCGGCGGCGTCCGCTCGGGTGTCTTCACCGCCACCGAATCCTCCTGCATCGCGGTGATCTACGCGCTGCTGATCACGATCTTCGTCTATCGCGGGCTCGACCTGAAGGGCTTCACCCACGCCACGCTCGGCGCGGTCCGCACCACTGCCATGGTGCTGCTGATCATCGGCGCGGCGAGCTCCTTCGGCTGGCTGATGGCCTTCCTCGAGGTGCCCAAGGCGACGATCGCGCTGATGCAGGCGATCTCCGACAATCCGCTGGTCATCCTGCTGATGATCAACGTCATCCTGCTGGTGCTCGGCACCTTCATGGACATGGCGCCGATGATCATCATCTGCACGCCGATCTTCCTGCCCGTGGTGAAGGCCATCGGCGTCGACCCCGTGCATTTCGGCGTCATCCTGATCCTCAACGCGGGCATCGGCCTGAACACCCCGCCGGTCGGCTCGGTTCAGTTCGTCGCCTGCGCCATCGGCAAGGTCTCGATCAGCGAATCCATGAAGACGATCTGGCCCTTCTACGGCGCCAGCGTTGCCGTGCTGCTGCTGATCACCTATGTCCCGGCCTTCTCCCTCTGGCTGCCGGGCGTATTCCGTTGACGCGACTGACCACGAACACCCTCCCCGCCCTGCCCACCGCGGTCCGCCGCCCCGCCTATGATCGCGCGGGGCTGACGCCGGGCATCGTCCATCTGGGCTTGGGCGCCTTCGCCCGCGCCCATCTCTGCGAATACACCGAGGACGCGCTGGAGTTGGAGCTTGGCCCCTGGGGCGTCACCGGCGCAAGCCTACAGCGGCCCGACCAGCGCGACCGGCTGAGCCCCCAGGACGGGCTCTACACCCTGCTGAAGCGCGCGCCCGCCGGGCCGGAGCTTCGGATCATCGGCTGTGTCGGGGACGTCCTCGTCGCACCGGAGAACCCCGCCGCGCTGATCGCGCGCATGGCGGCCGCGGAGACGCGCATCGTCTCGCTGACGGTGACCGAGAAGGGCTATTGCCACGATCCCGCCACCGGCCGGCTGAAAGCCGACCATCCCGACATCGTCCACGATCTCGCAAACCCGCACACGCCGCGCTCGGCGGTTGGCCTCATCGTGGCCGCCCTGAAGGCGCGCCGCGCCGCCGGACTCGGGCCGTTCACGGCGCTGAGCTGCGACAACCTTCCCCATAATGGCGGCGTGTTGCGTGGACTCGTGCGCGACTTCGCGGCGCTGAGCGATGACGGGCTCGCGCAATGGATCGAAGCCAACGGCGCCTTCCCTGCGACGATGGTCGACCGCATCGTGCCCGCTACGACCGAGGCCGACATCGCCGAGGTCGCCGGCCTGATCGGGCTCGACGACGCCGCCCCCGTGATCGGCGAGCCCTTCCGGCAATGGGCGATCCAGGACGTCTTCGCCGCCGGCCGCCCAGCCTGGGAGCGTGTCGGCGCCCAGATGGTCTCCGAGGTCGCGCCCTTCGAGTTTATGAAGCTCCGTATGCTCAACGGCGCGCATTCCAGCCTGGCCTATCTCGGCTATCTCGCGGGGCACGAGACGGTCTCGGAGGCCAGCGGCGACCCGGTCTTCGCCCGCTTCCTCGAAGGGCTCTGGACCGAGATCATCCCGACCGTTCCCGCGCCTCAGGGCGTTGTCCTCGGAGACTATGCACAGGCGCTGCTCGCCCGCTTCCGCAATCCCGCGATCCGCCATCGCACCTGGCAGATCGCCATGGACGGCTCGCAGAAGCTGCCGCAGCGCCTGCTCGGCACCATACGCGACCGCCTCAAGCAGGACGCCCCGATCGACCATCTCGCGCTTGGCGTCGCGGCCTGGATGCGCTACGTCTCCGGCACCGACGAGAAGGGCGCGACGATCGACGTCCGCGACCCGCTGGCCACAACCTTCGCGGAGAAGGCCAAGGCCACCGGTCGCAACGCCGAAGCCCTGAGCCAGTCGCTGCTCGGCATCGAGGCGATCTTCGGCACCGATCTCCCGCGCGAGCGGCGTTTCACGCAGGCTGTCGAGAGGCATCTGGCGGCGCTGTTCGACAAGGGCGCGAAGGCGACGGTGGCTGCGCTCTGACGAAGGGCGCGGGGACCCCTTGATCCCGCCCGCACCCTCGCGCCAGATGCGCGCATGATCCGCGCCGCCCTCCTCACGCTGGCCCTGCTGACGCTCGCCCCACAGGCCGCGCTCGCCCAGTCGCGTGTTACCGTGCCGAATTTCTGGGATCCGCGCATCCGGCTCGACCGGCCCGAGCCCGGGCCGCCGCGCGTTATCCGCTTTCTGACCGACGACGATTATGCGCCGCTGCATTTCGCCGGCCCCGATGGCGCGCTGACCGGCTTTTCCGTCGAGCTCGCCCGCGCCGTCTGCGAAAAGCTCGGCTGGACCTGCACCGTGCAGGCGCGCCGCTTCGACACGCTGCTGGATTCGCTCGCCGAGGGCCGCGGCGACGTGCTGGCGGCGGCGATCAATCTCACGCCGCAGATCAGGGCCCGATTCGCCGCGAGCCATCTCTATTTCCGCAGCACGGCCCGCCTCGCCACCACACGCGGCAATGCGCAGGCTGCTCTCGACACCCGCTCCCTACAGGGCAAGCGCGTCGCCGTCGTCGCCGGTACGGCGCATCAAGCCTATCTCGAACGGCTCCTGCCTTTCGTCCAGCGTCGGGAAGCGGGCAGCCTCGCCGCCGCCATCACGGCGCTCCGCAGCGGCGATGCCAAATTCGTCTTCGGAGACGGCGTCGCGCTGTCGCTGCTGCTGGCGGGTTCTGCCGGCGGCGAACTCGCCTTCACCGGCGGTCCTTTCCTCGAAAGCCGCTATTTCGGCGAAGGCGTCAGTTTCCTCATCCGCAAGGACGAGGCCCCACTCAAGCGATCCCTAGACTACGCGCTGCAGTCGCTCTGGGACGACGGCACCTATGCACGGCTCTACCTGCGGTTCTTTCCGGTCAGCCCGTTCTGAGCGCCCTCGTCATTCTCGGGCGGAGCGAAGCGTAGACCCGAGAATCTCCGGCAAGAGATGCTCGGGTTAGCGCCCGAGCATGACGCGCGATCTCAGGCCTTCACCGCCGGCGCGTTCGCGCTGAGCGCCTGCTTGGCGACCGCCGCGAGCCAGCCCGACGCCGCCGGCAGGATCGCGTCGTTGAAGTCGTAGCGGTCGTTGTGCAATTCGCCGCCGTCGCGCACCGGCCCGTTGCCGATCCAGACATAGGCGCCGGGCAGCCGCTGCAGGAAATAAGCGAAGTCCTCGCCCGTCGTGCTGGGCTTGAGATCACGCCGCAGCTCCACCCCGGCAGCCTGCGCGGCCGCGGCGGCGATCTCCTCCTCCGCCGCCGTGTTGATCGTGGCGGCACCATGCATCGTCTCGACCTCGGCCTCCATCTCGAAGGTCGCGGCGATGTTCTGCGCGATCGCGTTGATGCGCCCGAGCAGACGCTCGCGCACCGCCGCCACGAAGGTGCGGAAGGTGCCCTCGATGAAGACGCTGGTCGGGATCTGGTTCGAGGCCGAGCCGCCATGCACCTGGCCGATCGAGACCACCGCCGACTCCATCGGATCGATGTTGCGCGAGACGATCGTCTGCAGCGCGACGATGAGATGCCCCATGGCGACGATCGGGTCGCGCGTCGTCTCGGGCAGCGCCGCATGCCCGGCCGTGCCGTTGAGCGTGATCCTGAACCGGCCCGGCTCGGACATCACCGGCCCGCGATGCACGGCGATGGTGCCCGCCTCCAGCCCCGGCCAGTTGTGAAGGGCAAAGATGCGCTCCATCGGGAAGCGCTCGATCACCCCATCCGCCAGCATCGCCTGCGCGCCACCGGCGCCCTCCTCGGCCGGCTGGAAGACGAACTGCACCGTGCCGCTCCAGCCCTCGTCGCGGGCGAGCAGCGCAGCCGCGCCCAGCAGCGCCGTGGTGTGCCCGTCATGGCCGCAGGCATGCATCACGTGCGGCCGCGTGGAATTATAGGGCAGCGCGTTCGCCTCGAGGATCGGCAACGCGTCCATATCGGCGCGCAGGCCGACAGACCGCTCGGAGGTGCCACGCGTCAGCGTCGCCACCACGCCATAACCTCCGACGCCGGCCGTGAACGGCACGCCGAGCGCGGTCAGCTTCGCCTGCACGAAGGCGCTCGTCTCCTTCTCCTCGCGGCCCAGTTCCGGATGGGCGTGGAGATGGCGTCGCCAGGCGGTGAGTTCGGCGTGCAGATCGGGATGCAAGGCGGTCGTCCTCTCGTGGCTCAAGGGCGAGCAACCTATACCCCCCGCGCCGTTCCACAACCGCTCTCAACGCATCCCGTCATTGACGCCGCCCTTCGCAATCTGCGAAAGCCCGTCCCTCGCATTTTCGCGCAGAACCTGGAGAGGACACCACTCCCAATGCCCGTTTTCGACCCCGCCCTTGTGGACGCCGCCCAGCGTTCGGCCGCCTGGCCGTTCGAGGAAGCTCGCAAGCTCGTCGCGCGGATCGAGAAATCGGGCAAGAAGGAGGTTCTGTTCGAGACCGGCTACGGCCCGTCGGGTCTGCCCCATATCGGCACCTTCGGCGAGGTCGCGCGCACCTCAATGGTCCGCCATGCCTTCGAGGTGCTGACCTCTGGCGCTATCCCCACACGGCTGATCGCGTTCTCCGACGACATGGACGGCCTGCGCAAAGTGCCCGACAACGTCCCCAACAAGGAGCTGCTCGCCGCCAATCTCGGCAAGCCGCTGACCGAGGTGCCCGACCCCTTCGGCACGCATGACTCATTCGGCCGGCACAACAATGCGAGGCTGCGCGCCTTCCTCGACCAGTTCGGCTTCGACTACGAGTTCAAGTCGTCGACCGACAGCTACCGCGCGGGCGAGTTCGACGCGACGCTGCTGAAGATGCTGGCGCGCTACGACGCGGTGATGAAGATCATGCTGCCGACGCTGCGCGAGGAGCGGGCGGCGACCTATTCGCCCTTCCTGCCGATCCATCCCGTGACGCGCGTCGTCATGCAGGTGCCGATCGAGGCGCGCGACGTCGAGGCCGGCACCATTACCTGGACCGACCCCGCCACGGGCGAGCGCTTCGTCACACCCGTCACCGGTGGCCATGTCAAGCTGCAGTGGAAGCCCGACTGGGCGATGCGCTGGGTCGCGCTCGGCATCGACTACGAGATGGCCGGCAAGGACCTGATCGACTCGGTCAAGGTCTCCTCGCAGATCGCGCGCGCGCTCGATGCCCAGCCGCCGGAGGGCTTCAATTACGAGCTCTTCCTGGACGAGCAGGGCCAGAAGATCTCGAAGTCGAAGGGCAACGGCCTGACCATCGAGCAATGGCTCGAATATGGCCCGCCCGAGAGCCTCGCGCTTTATATGTTCCAGCGCCCGCGCGAGGCGAAGAAGCTACATTTCGACGTCATTCCGCGCGCGGTCGATGAATATCTGCAATTCCTCGGTGGCTATGAGCGGCAGGACTGGAAGAACCGGCTCGGCAACCCGGTCTGGCATCTCCACCACGGCGAGCCTCCGCAGCCCGAGATCATCGCCACCGGCGAAGGCGACAACATCTCGCGCGCGCAGGTCACCTTCGGCCTGCTGATGAACCTCGTAGCCGTCGCCAACTCCGAGGATAAGGCCGTGCTCTGGGGCTTCCTCCAGCGCTATGCGCCCGGCATCTCGCCGCGGACGCATCCGCGGCTCGACGCACTGGTCGGCTACGCGATCGCCTATTTCCGCGATTTCGTGAAGCCGGCGAAGAACTACCGCCTCGCCGACGAAACCGAAGTGGCGGCCTTCACCGCGCTCGATGCCGCCATCGCAGCCCTGCCGGCGGATGCGACCGCCGAGATGGTGCAGGACACGGCGCTCGACGTCGCCCGCGCCATCCCGCGCTACCAGAACCTCGCCGCCAAGAACGCCACGCCCGAGCGGCCGGGCGTCTCCGGCGACTGGTGGAAGGCGATCTACCAGGTGATGTTCGGCGAGGAGCAGGGCCCGCGCTTCGGCTCCTTCGCCGCGATCTATGGCCTCGCCAACACCCGCGCTTTGATCGCCAAGGCGCTGGCCGGCGGGCTGGTCGAGGAGCATGCGGCGTTTGTCGAGGGGCGGAAGGGATAACGCCCGTCCCGTCATTGCGAGCGCAGCGAAGCAATCCAGGCCCTTGCGCCTATCCTCCTGGATTGCTTCGCTGCGCTCGCAATKACGTACAACGTCGGCGCTGCATCCGSGAGCCTGAATGACCACCGCCGC